>OJPH01000231.1_pt1 | contig 46873 bp, 44 predicted proteins | sample 1598481 | NCBI WGS metagenome assembly OJPH01 (sample SAMN03922482, study PRJEB24848) | human gut metagenome | isolation source: stool sample | host: Homo sapiens | place: Germany | collected 2011-05 | reverse complement strand
GGCTCGGAGATGTGTATAAGAGACAGGGTCGAGGATGTGTACATTTACCTGAACCGTGCCAACGAACGGCTGGAAGACGCCCTCAAAAACGGCGATATCACCGAAGAGGAAATCTTTTTCCGCGCCCGTCAGGACGCGCGGGAAGGCCGCTGTGAGGAAACCTATGAGACAATTCACGGCGTGTCCTTCTATACCTACCATTATCCCAACTATGACCTCCGGCTGACATACGATGTGCTCAAATCGCCCAACGGCAAGTCCTATCCTGTCAGCCAGATGTTCCTGTACCGCTTCGCTGATGTTCACGACGTAACCCCCTCCTGCGTGTTTGCTGACCCGGAAACCGGTCGTTTCCTGAACGAAGAAGATTGGGGTCTTACCTTTGAGCTGTCCGACGTCACCAGCCACGGAGCCACCGTGACCTGCACACAGTCCGGCGGCCAGCAGATCGGGCAGCTGAAAATCAACGGCTGCTATATTACTCCCGAGATCGACGCCGACGACCCGGATTGCGAAGTGGAACTTACTATGGACGGCACCTGTCAGTTTACCATTGACTGGAGCAAATGCTACGGCGAGCTTCCCAGCGGCACCTACTACCTTATGCTGTCGGTGTACGATATTTACGATGAATCCCAACTGCACCCCTTCATGGACAATTTCCAGGACTGGCAGCTGCATGACATCGAATTTACCATTCCATAACCCAAAACATAAGCGGGAGGGTGCGTGTCCTCCCGCTTTTTCTCAAAAATACATCAAATTTCCCTTGACATTTTCCCGCCCACATGCTAGAATATAGCAGTTGCCAGAGACAGCAGGTGGAGAAAGTCCGTAAGTCCTGCCGAGGTGCGCTGAATATAAAATTTCTGCGTGTCTTTCTGTCTTGTGGCAGAAGGACTTTTTTATTTTCGGAGGTGAAAATTATGCCCAACGCAAAGGTTCTTGAGAGCAAGAAGGCCGTTGTCGATGCTCTGACCAGCAAGGTGAAGGAAGCCTCTTCCGTCGTCTTCGTTGATTACAAGGGTATCACGGTTGCTCAGGATACCGAGCTGCGTAAGCAGTTCCGTGAAGCAGGCGTGGATTACGCCGTCGTTAAGAACACCCTGACCAATTTCGCCGCTAAAAATGCCGGCTATGATTTCTCTGAGGTTCTCAATGGCACCACCGCTATGGCTTCCACCACCGGCGACCCCATCGCCCCTGCTCGTATCGTCTGCGAGTTTGCCAAGAAGAACAAGCTGAAGACCCTGGCCATCAAGGGCGGCGTTGTGGAAGGCTCCGTGCTTTCCGCTGACCAGCTGAACGGCTTCGGCGAGCTGCCCAGCAAGAACGCTCTGGTCGCTTCTGTCCTGGGTACCTTCCTGGCGCCTATCTCCAGCCTGGCCTTCGTTCTGGATCAGATCCGGATGCAGAAGGACGGCTCCGCTCCTGCAGAAGCAGAAGCCTGATCGCGTAACCCCACAAACATCTAACTACACATCATTTTAGGAGGAAATTTATCATGGCTAGTGAAAAAGTCACTGCTCTGGTTGAGCAGGTTAAGGAACTGACCGTTCTGGAGCTGTCCGAACTGGTTCACACTCTGGAAGAGGTTTTCGGCGTTTCCGCCGCTGCCGCCGCTGTTGCCGCTCCCGCTGCTTCCGCTGCTGCTGAGGTCGAGGAGAAGACCGAGTTCGACGTCATCCTGAAGTCCGCCGGCGCTTCCAAGCTGGGCGTTATCAAGGTCGTCCGTGCCGCTACCGGTCTGGGTCTGAAGGACGCCAAGGATCTGGTTGACAACTGCCCCAAGACCCTGAAGGAAGCTATCTCCAAGGAAGACGCCGAGAAGCTGGTCGCCGAGCTGAAGGAAGCTGGTGCCGAGGCCGAGATCAAGTAATTTATCTCATCTTCAAACGGTGCGCGGCCGCCAGACTTTGGCGGCCGCTTTCCTTTAGATAGACCTTAGGGAAAGGACATTCCTATGGATTTACGCTCTACCCTCTCCGCCGTCGCAGACTATGTTCCCGGCGACGTGGAGAACGTACTTGCTGCCGCCTCCGCCTATCTGCCGGACGATCTGGAAAAGGCGATTTCCGGCGCGGCATCTTACATACCGACGGAGATCAGCTTGGGCAGTACGGTGCAGTTCATGCTGTTTTTTGCCGCTGCGTCCCTGATTCTGGGATTTATGGGGCGGGTTTTTCTGGGCAAGCGCTCCAGCCTGAACCACTCCCTGTCCGCGGCCATGGGCATTCTGTTCATCTATGCGGTGGCCATTGTGGTCTACACCTTCAAACCGTGGTCGTTGGATGCGCTGCTGTCCCCCCTGCCCTTTGTCCGGTTTGCGGGAGAGCATCTGCTGGTCATCCCCTTTCAGCGGTCGCCGCTGACCATTGTGTGCAGCGAAATTCTGTCGCTGGTGATTCTGGCATTTCTGGTGAATCTCTTGGACACGCTGATTCCCCGGGGAAACTCCGCTCTGGGATGGTTTTTCCTGCGGATTCTGACCGTGTTGTTCGCCATGGTGCTTCACATTCTGGTGGACTGGGCGTTCAAGACCTATCTTCCCAACGTGCTGGTCACTTACGCGCCGACCATTCTGCTGGTCATTCTGGCGGTCACGCTGCTGATGGGTCTGCTGAATCTTGTTCTCAGCGTGGTTCTGACGGTAGTCAACCCCATTTTCGGCGCGCTGTATACCTTTTTTTTCTCCAACATCATCGGCAAGCAGCTGAGCAAGGCCGTGTTCACCTCCGGCATTATCTGCGGCGTGGTGTTCCTGCTGGGATACTTCGGCTGTACGGTGATCTGCGTCAGCGCCGCCGCCCTTTCCGCGTATATTCCCCTGGCCATTGTTCTGCTGCTGTTGTGGTTCTTAATTGGCTGGGCTTTGTAATAAGCAAAACTTTACCCTCCGCTGGAAAGCGGAGGGTTTTTGACTTTTTTCGACAGTTGTGCTAGAATGTCTGCCAGGCGGACTTTTGCCGCCTTCGCATTCCCGACATTTAGAGGTACAACTATGAAACGATTATCCATTTTGCTTATGCTGCTTTTTCTGACCGGCTGCGCCGCTTCCCCCATTGAGACGTCGGAGCCGACGCTCCCGACGCCCATGACCGAAGCCCCGCAGCCAGATCCCACGGAAACGACTGTCACCGCTACTACGACACCCCCCGACCCGATTCGGGAACTTCTGGATTCCATGACGGTCGAGGAACGGGTCGGCCAGCTGTTTCTGGCGCGCTGTAACGCTGAATCCGCGCTGACCGACATTCAGGCATACCATCTGGGCGGCTTTGTTCTGTTCGGGGAGGATTTTGAAGGTCAGACGCCGAGTTCCCTCCGGCAGACACTGTCCGGCTATCAGGCCGCCGCCAGCATCCCCCTGCTGCTGGCCGTGGACGAGGAGGGCGGAACCGTCACCAGAATCAGCCGCTACCCCGCCTTCCGCCCCCAGCGCTTTCCCTCTCCACGGGAAGCCTTTGCTGACGGCGGGTTGACTCAGGCGCTTTCCAATGAGGAAGATATCTGTCAACTGCTGCAATCTCTCGGGATCAATGTCAATCTGGGGCCTGTGTGTGATATTTCCGAAGACCCAAGCGCCTTTATGTACCAGCGCTCGCTGGGGCAGGACGCAGAAACCACCGGGGAGTTTGTCGCCGGAACCGTCAGGCTGATGAACGCCTACCAGATCGGCAGCGTCCTGAAGCACTTCCCCGGCTACGGCGACAACGCCGACACCCACACCGGGCTGGCAGTTGACAGCCGCTCCCTGCAAGAACTGGAAAGCAGCGATCTGCTCCCCTTCGCCGCCGGAATTGACGCGGGCTGCGGTGCGGTACTGGTCAGCCACAACATCGTTCAGGCACTGGACGGAGACTCCCCCGCCTCCCTCTCCCCCGCGGTCCATCAATATCTCCGGGACACCATGGGCTTTGACGGCGTGGTCATGACTGACGATCTGGTGATGGAAGCCATCACCGACCGCTACGGCACCGGCGAGGCCGCCGTGTTGGCCGTTCAGGCGGGAAACGATCTGCTTTGCTCCACGGATTACGCGGAACAGTACAACGCCGTGCTGAGCGCCGTACTGGACGGCCGCATCGATTTTGACGCGCTGAACGCTTCCGTCACCCGCATTTTGAAATGGAAGCAAAATCTGGGACTGCTGTAAAAAAGCCCCCCTAGCAGTTTGACGGGGTACAAACCCTTGGCTCTCCCTCTGGGAGAGCTGTCACCGCAGGTGACTGAGAGGGCGTTACACTCTTACTTATCCCCTCCGTCCTCGCTTCGCTCGGCCACCTCTCCCAAAGGGAGAGGCAAGGGGTGCCCGCATTCAATGATACAAGGACAGGCACAGCAGATTATCCTGCTGTGCCTGTTAACTGTCTTATGCCCCGCCCATTTACTAGGCGGTTCTTTTTACTTCTCAATAGCTTCCACAGCCGCGGACAGCGCTTCCGTGTTCACCGTTTCCATCTGGCCGTTGTCGTAGGCCTCCGCCACGGCGGGGTCGATGGGCAGGCGTGCCAGAATCGGCAGATCGAACTGGGCGGCAATTTCGTCCAGATGGCTCTTGCCGAAAACGCTGATCTTCTTGCCGCAGTCCGGGCAGCGAAGGTAGGAATAGTTCTCCACGAAGCCCAGCACGGGAATGTGCATCATGTTCGCCATTTTCACGGCTTTCGCCACAATCATGGACACCAGATCCTGAGGGGAAGTGACGATGATGACGCCATCCACCGGCAGGCTCTGGAACACCGTCAGGGGTACGTCGCCGGTTCCGGGGGGCATGTCCACGAACAAATAGTCAACGTCCTCCCAGATAACGTCCGTCCAGAACTGTTTCACCGCGCCCGCGATGACCGGGCCGCGCCACACCACCGGGTCGGCGGGGTTGTCCAGCAGCAGATTGATGGACATTACCTGAATGCCCGTGCGGGTCAGCGCCGGATACAGGCCGTGTTCGTCCGCGCCCTGACACTCCGTGACGCCGAAGGCAGTGGGCGCAGAGGGGCCGGTGATATCGGCATCCAGAACGCCGACCCGCTTTCCCTTCCGTGCCATGGCGACAGCCAGCATGGACGTGACCGTGGATTTGCCCACGCCGCCCTTGCCGGAGACCACGGCAATGACCTTCTTCACGCTGGCGTTGGGGTTCAGCTCCGCCAGCAGGCTCTCGGGCTTGCGATCGGCGCAATCAGAGCCGCATTCGGAACAATTTCCGTTACAAGAACTCATAATTCTGTTGCTCCTTTTTTCTTAATCGTTTCTATTATAGGCCGGGTGTCGAACTGTGTCAACCGTCAAAGCTTCATTCTTCACGTCTGCACCTGTTCCCACTGCTCCATCAGGTCCATGAGCGCCGCTTCGGCTTCTTCCTTTTCGCCAAGCAGACGGGTCAGCTCCTGATAGTCGGCGGAGGCCGCTTCGATCTTCCGGTCAAAGTCGGCGACGACCTGCTCCTGCTTCTCGATCTCCCGCTCCAGCCGCCGCACCAGCTTGTCCGCGTCTTTGGTTCCGCCCTTTGCCCGCTCCTTTTTCGGCTTCGGCGCAGCGGAAACGGCCGGTTTTGCGGCGGCTTCATGCTCCAGAATGGAGCGGTATTTCTGATAGCCGCAGGGGAAATCCCGGATTTTCCCGTCCTCCAGCAGCCAGATGCGTTCGGCAAACTTTTCGATAAAATACCGGTCGTGGGAGACGAACAGCAGCACGCCCTCGAATTCCTCGATGGCAGCCTCCACCCACTCCCGGGACGCAATGTCCAGATGGTTCGTCGGCTCGTCCAGAATCAGGAGGTTGATCTTCTCGTCCATCAGCATACACAGCCGCAGGCGGGACTGCTCGCCGCCGGACAGGTTGCCCACTGTCTTGAACACGTCTTCCCCCTGAAACAGGAACGCGCCGAGACGGTCTCTCGCCATCTGAGGCGTGCAGTTTTTCTCATAGAGCATGGTGTCGTAAAGGCTCCGCTCCGGGTGGTCAAAGTGGATGATCTGGGGCAGATATCCCCATTTCACCGTGGGGCCGAACTGGATTTTCCCCTGACAGTCCTCCTCGCCCAGCAGGCACTTGATGAAGGTGGACTTTCCGGTACCGTTATCCCCCAGAAGGGCGATGCGCTCGCCGCCCTCCACCAGCAGATTCACGTCGGAGAACAGCGTCCGGTCGCCGAAGGATTTCGACACATTCTTCATCTTGAACACCACGTCTCCGGAGAAATCCCGCTCCCCGAAGCTGGCCTTCATCGTTCTTTCCGCTTTGGGCCGTTCCGTTTTGCGAATACGATCCATCCGGTGCTGAATGGACATGGCCCGGCGGTAGAGGGTGCGGTTGTTGATGCCCCAGCCCTTCATCCGCTCCACCGTGTAGCCCAGCTGCTTCAGCTTCGCCTGTTCCTGCTCGTACTGCTTCATTTGCAGGTCAAACCGCGCCTGCTTTTCGTCCATGTAGAACGAGTAGTTGCCGGAGTAGAATTCCGCGTGGCCGTCCGCGATCTCGATCACCCGCTGGGCAATCTGATCGATGAAATAACGGTCGTGGGAAATGGCAAGCACCGTCCCCCGGAAATTCTGAATATACCCTTCCAGCCACTCCACGCTTCTCAAATCCAGATGGTTGGTCGGCTCGTCCAGAAGCAGGATGTCCGTCTTTTCCAGCAGAAGGCGGGCGAGATTCGCTCTGGTCTTTTCGCCGCCGGAAAGGCTGTCGAATTCCTGAGCGCGCTGCTCCGCCGGGATGCCCAGACCGTTGCAGACCTTGTCCACGTCCACATCCATCTCGTAGCCGCCCCCGGACTGGAAGCGGTTGGACAGGCTGTCGTACTCCTGCAGCTGCTCCGCCGTTGCGCCCCCCGCCATGTCCGCTTCCAGCCGCTCCATTCTGGCTTTCAGCTTCATGAGGCCGGCGTAGGCGGTGCGCAGCACGTCCTCCACGGTGTAGCCCGCCGGGAACTTGGGGATCTGGGAAATCAGCCCCAGACGCTTGTTAGGATTGACGTAGACCTCGCCGCTGTCATAGTCCATCTGGCCGGTAAGGATGTTGAAAAGTGTGGTTTTTCCGCAGCCGTTTCGGCCAAGGATCGCCACCCGCTCCCCTTCCTGAATTTCAAAGCTCAGGTTGTCCAGCAGATTTTCTCCGATTACAAAGAATTTTGTCAGATTCCTGACTTGTATATCAACCATATTCTCTCCATTTAATCGCGTTCGATTCCGGATTCATCCAGCATTTGCTCCAGCTCTTCCCGCGTGTATAACAAATTCAGCGCCTGTAACATGGCGTTGGCGCTCATGTGTTCCGGCAGGTTCAGCTTTTTCAGAAGCGCTTTCCGCTTCTCTCCGGCGTTGCTCCCGCCGGAAAGCCCCAGCGCCATGAGATCCTGCTTCGTGATGCCCCCGGAGGAAGTCGTTTCCTCCCCCTCTATGGTGGCTCCCGCGTTTCGCAGAGCGGCGAGAATGACCTCCGGGGTCATGCCCTCCACCCCAAGCTTGCCCTCCCGGCCGGGTGCGGACTTCCGCCGTTCCTTGCCGGGAATGTCCGGGATGTAGGCGTGCTTCAGGTATTTTCCGGGAATGGCGCTTTTGATGTGGTTGCGGATGACGAAGCCCGCCCCGTCGGAATCCGTAAAGACGATCAAGCCCCGCTTTTCCGCCACCCGACGAAGCAGCGCCATCTGCTGCCTGTCCTTGAAAATGCCGAACCCCGCCGTTTCCAGAATGGGGGCATCCACCACTTGACTGAGGGTGTTTTTGTCGTAGCGCCCCTCTACCACAATGGCCTCCCTGATTTTAACCATTGCGTCCCTCCTGCGCCAACTGCAGCAGCAGCAGCTCCAGCAGGCGCTCCGGGTCGTCGTAGGATGTCTTTATCTTATAATCCGTTTCCAGCACCAGCTCCGCCGCCCGGCGGCAGAACTCCGGCGTGAACCGTCTGGCCGCCTCCATGGTCTTTCGCGCGGGATAGTCCGGGATGCCGCAGAGCCTTTGCAGGTCGGAGGCGTTCTTTCCGTTGTCCAGCAGCGTCCGCGCGGCGCTGACCCGGCGGAAGTGGTTGCCCACCGCGCCCAGAATCGCCAGTGGCTCCTGCTGCATTTTCAGCAGCTGCTGCAATTTCACCAGCGCCTGATCGAAGCGCCCGGCGCTGAGCATATCCGTCATCTGGAACACCACGGCGTCCAGCACCGGCTCGGTAACGGCGTCGATGTCGGTCTTCCGAATCTCATTTGCGCCGGAATAGGCACAGATTTTGTCAATTTCGCCGCTGAGTGCCGTCATGGTGCCGCCGGTGATGTCGATGAGGTACAGGCACAGATCTGTGGAAATCCGTTTGTCCCGCGCCATAAAATGCCTTGTGACCCAAGCCGCCAGGTCTTTCTGATCCTGTTTGGCAAATTCCACGATCAGCCCGGCGCCGTCGATCGCCTCCCAGAGCTTTTTCAGGCGCTTGTCCGGCTTCCACGGGGTCGTCTCGTAGGTGAACACCACCGTGCAGTAATCCGGGATATCCGCCAGAATTTCCGCCATCTTGTTCCGGTCGGACTCGCCCAGCTTGAATAAGTCCACCTCGTCCACCTGCACCATGGTATGCTCCGCCATCATGGGCAGGTTTTCCACGGCATCGGCGAAGGTCTGCAAATCGAAGGTCTCGCTGTTCATCCGGTGGAAATTGAAGGATTCCGTCAGCGCGTCCAGCAGCTGCTTTTTCATCTGCTCCAGGTAGTGGTGCAGCAGAAAGACTTCTTCCCCATGGAAAATGTACAGCCGCCCCAAATCCTTGTTTTTCAGCTGGGTTTTCAACTCCTGTAAATTGCCCCCGGGGGCTGGTTTTTTTGCCATGGCTTCACCTTCTGATGGTAATTGTTCCGTCCCGGTCTGTCCGGTACACCGTGCAGCCGAAATTTTCCAGCCGCTGCAGGGTCTCCGCCGCCGGGTGTCCGTAGAGATTGTCCCTTCCTGCGCTGATGCAGACCGTCTGCGGTTGGGCAGCGGCAAGCAGATCCTCGCAGGTAGAGTTTTTGGAGCCGTGATGTCCGGCAATCAGCACGTCCACCTCCGGGATTTTCCCGGCGTGGAGCAGAATCCGCTCGCCGTAGGCGCTCCGGTCTCCCGTTATGAGTATATCACAGTTTTCCGTATCAAACAAGACGCACAGGCTGTTTTCGTTTTCGCTCCTATTGGAATCGGTGGTGAAAATGTGCAGATTTGTCTTGCCGTAGGTCAAAAGCAAATCCTGTTCGGCGTATACCACCTCTGCATTGTCCGCCACCAAAATCCCTTCCTCCGGTGGGAGGATGAGGATGTCCGCTTTCACCCGGCTTAAGAGATTTTCCGCCGCGCCGGTGTGATCCCGGTCGCCATGGGTCAGAATCAGGCCGTCCAGCCGGGAGATCCCCTGACTCAGGAGCGTTTCGGCGGCAATGTCCGCAGTTTCGGTGTCGCTGTCCCCGCCGCAGTCCACCATGTATGTCCGGCCTTCGCTTTGCAGCAGAATACACTGCCCCTGCCCCACATCCAGCACCGTTATCCGGGTGCTGTCCAGCATCGGCTCTGCCCAGGATGCCAGCAGCGCCAGACACAGCCCCAGCGTGCCGCAGCAGAGCAGAACGCCCGGGCCGCGATTCCGGCTCAGAAGGAACACCAGCAGCAATACATACACGGCCACCAGCCAGATGGTAATGTAAGGGCTTCTGGTATACACCGCCGCCAGCGGAAAGCCCGCCAGTAACTTTGCGATCAACAGAACATAGCGAATCGGCCACGCGACGATTTTCCCAAGAATCATCGCCCCGCCCGTCCAGAACGCACCCACCAGACTGACCGCCACAAGCCCATAGAAAATGAAGCTGATGACCCACAGAGTGAGCAGATTGGTCACCACGCCAACAAGACTGACGGTGCCAAAATACCATGCGCTCAGCGGCGTTGTGAAAATCATGGCGCTGAGGGTGATGGACACGGAAGCAGTAAACCAGCGAATCAACGTGGGTCTGACGCCCTTCCCTTTGCTGTCCGGGAACAGAGAAACCAGCCACTTGCGGATGCCCGGCGCAAAGAGATAAATCCCCGCCACGCTGGCCACGGACAGTTGAAAACCCACGGACGTGATAACCAGCGGGTTGCCAATCAGCATCACCACGGCGGCAAAGGCCAGCGCCGCAGGGCCGTCGTATTCCTTATTCAGCAGCAGCGCCGCCAGCATCAGTCCGCACATAATGCACGAGCGGCTGACCGACGGGGTAAAGCCCGCCACCGCCGCAAAAAGCAGCAGCGTCGGAAAACCCACAAGGGCAGTCAGAAACCGCTTCCGGAAAGTAACGGCAGTGAGCAAAGCGAACAGAATCGACACATGCAGTCCGGAAACAGCCGCCACATGGCGAATCCCGCTGATTTTCAGGCTGGTATCTACCGCATAACTCAGGCTTGTGGTATCACCCAGCAGAAGCGCCCGGGCAAAGGGCGCGGCATCCTGCGGAATGCAGGTCTGCAAAATTGCCTGAATCCGGTGCCGCAGCCGCGCAGGGATATCCCGCCAAGACGCGTCTGTATGGGGCGAAACGGAAACCTCGTCCACCTGATACGCCAGCAGGAAAATGCCGTTGCCCGCGTGATAGGTTCTGTTCTCCTTCGGCGTGGTGGCACGAAAGCGGAACTGACCGGAGATCATGTCCCCGGGTTCCAGCGTTTTGTCCAAGTCCAGATACGCCCGCAGACGGTACGACTTCCCTTCCAGCTGCACCGTGCCGTCCACGCCGATACCGTATGCCGTTTCATAGCTGTAGTCCGACACCCGGATGACTGCGTTTGCCGTTTTTCCGTCCATCGTTCCGGCGGCATTCAGATAAAAACCGTCGTACAGAATGAACCAGCCCATTCCCATGGCAAAGCCAAGAAGAACTGCGGCAATTCGCCGGAATAACGCGAACTTTCTCCCCGCAATCGCCGCGAAAAGCGTCAGAAACCCGACAGCTGCGGCCAAAATGACACGCGTACTTCCCGTAATAACATACGCGCACAGGCAGCAGGCCGCGCCGAAGCCCAGAGAAAACCATACCAGTTTACGCATCCTGCCGCCTCCTTATCGTTGGAAAAGGCGCCGCCTTTGCGGCAGCGCCTTTCTTATTACTTCAATTTGGAAACCACGTAATCGTCCACGATGGCGAGGGCGTTGTCCACCTTGGTGACGTCCTTGCCGCCGCCCATGGCAGAGTCGGGCTTGCCGCCGCCGCTGCCGCCGCAGCAGCAGCATACCTGCTTCACCAGGTCGCCGGCCTTGATGCCCCGGGCAATGGCGTCCTTGCCGCAGACGGCCAGGAAGGTGATCTTGCCCTCGTTGACCGTGGCAAGCACAGCAACCACGGAAGCATCCTTATCCCGCAGCACGTCGCCCATCTGGCGGAGTCTGCCGGTGTCGGCGTTGGGAACGCTGGCGGTGATGACCTTCAGGCCGTCCACATTGTGGGAGCCGAAGAGAATGCGGTCGATCTCGCCCACGGTCTCCTTGGCCTTGTACGCCTCGATGGTGCGCCGCAGCTCCCGGAGTTCCTCCAGCTGCGCCTGAATCCGGGTGCCCAGCTCGATGGGCTTGGTCTTCAGCTTGGCAGCCGCTTCCAGCAGCATGGTCTGGTTCCGCTCCATTCTCTCAAGGCACGCCTTGCCGGTAATGGCCTCGATTCGGCGGACGCCGGAGGCGACGGAACATTCGCTCTCAATTTCAAAGGGGCCGACCTTAGCGGTGTTGTCCAGGTGGGTGCCGCCGCACAGCTCGATGGAGTAGTTGCCCATGTTGACCACACGAACCGTGCTGCCGTACTTCTCGCTGAACAGCGCAGTCGCGCCCATGGCCTTGGCCTCGTCAACGGGCATCTCCCGGGTCACGATGTTGTAGCCCTCCAGAATGGAATTCTGGACGATGGCGTTGACCTTCACCAGCTCCTCCGGCGTCAGCGCGGAATAGTGGGTGAAGTCGAAGCGCAGCCGGTCAGGCTCCACGTAGGAACCCGCCTGGTGGACATGGTCGCCCAGCACCGTCTGCAGCGCCTTTTGCAGCAGATGGGTGGCGGAGTGGGCGCGCATGATGGCCTTGCGGCGCTCCACGTCAATGGAGGCCACCACAATGTCGTCCACCTTGATGGAGCCGGTGACCATCTTGCCGTGATGCAGGTACTTGCCGCCCTTGTCCTTCTGAACGTCGGACACCACAAAGCGGCTGTTGCCCATGAGGATCACGCCCTGGTCGGCGATCTGGCCGCCCATTTCGGCGTAGAAGGGGGTCTTGTCCAGAACAATGATGCCCTTTTCGCCGCCGGCAATGGTGCCGGAGACCTCGTCGCCCACGCACACCGCCAGAACCTTGGCGTCGCAGTTATTCTGGGTGTAGCCGACAAAGGTGGTGGGGGTGTTGTCCAGCCCCAGGTCGATGCCCGCCCAGGCCAGATCGCCCAGCGCCTTCCGGGCTTCCCGGGCACGAACCTTCTGCTCCTGCATCAGCTGGGCAAATGCCGCCTGGTTCAGGGTCATATCCTCGTCGGCCACCATTTCCAGGGTCAGGTCAATGGGGAAGCCGTAGGTATCGTACAGCTTGAAGGCGTCGGCGCCGGAGAACTCCGTCTCGCCCTTGGCCTTATGCTCTGCCAGCATGTTGGAGAAGATCGCCATGCCACCGTCGATGGTGCGGGCAAAGTTCTCTTCCTCCACCTTTACCACCTTGGTGATATAGTCGCAGCGCTCCCGCAGATAGGTGTAGTGAACCTCGTTTTCCTCCACCACGGTCTCCACGATCTGATAGAGGAAGGGGTGGTTGACGCCCAGGAGCTTGCCATGGCGGGCAGCCCGCCGCAGCAGACGGCGCAGGACGTAGCCGCGGCCTTCGTTGCTGGGAAGCACGCCGTCGGCGATCATGAAAGTGGAAGCGCGGATATGGTCGGTGATGACCCGCAGAGACACATCCATCTTCACACTCTGGCCGTAAGTTGCGCCGGTCAGCTCAGTGACCTTGTGGGTGATGTTCATGACGGTGTCCACATCGAACAGGGAGTCCACGTCCTGACAGACCACCGCCAGACGCTCCAGACCCATGCCGGTGTCGATGTTCTTCTGGGCCAGCTCAGTATAGTTGCCGTGGCCGTCGTTGTCGAACTGGGAGAAGACGTTGTTCCAGACCTCCATGTAGCGGTCACAGTCGCAGCCGACGGTGCAGCCGGGTTTGCCGCAGCCGTACTTTTCGCCCCGGTCGTAGTAAATTTCCGAGCAGGGGCCGCAGGGGCCGGAACCATGCTCCCAGAAGTTGTCCTCCTTGCCGAAGCGGAAGATACGCTCGGCGGGGACGCCCACTTCCTTGTTCCAGATCTCGAACGCCTCGTCATCATTTTCGTAAATGGAGGGGTACAGCCGGTTCTCGTCCAGACCGACCACCTTGGTCAGGAACTCCCAGCTCCATGCAATGGCCTCGTGCTTGAAGTAATCGCCGAAGGAGAAGTTGCCCAGCATCTCAAAATAGGTGCCGTGGCGGGCGGTCTTGCCGATATTCTCGATGTCGCCGGTACGGATGCACTTCTGGCAGGTGCAGACCCGGTGACGGGGCGGCTCCACCTCGCCCTTGAAATAGGGCTTCATGGGCGCCATGCCGGAGTTGATGAGCAGCAGAGACGCATCATTCTGGGGGATCAGAGAAAAGCTGGGCAGGCGCAGGTGACCCTTGCTTTCAAAGAAAGAAAGGAACATTTCGCGCAGTTCATTTACGCCGTAAGGCTTGGGATTCATTGGTTTCTACCTCCATAAAAATTGTCGGAGCTGAAAGTGAATTCTCCACTTCCAACTAAAAACGCCGCCCCCAAACAATAGGGGCGACGTAAATCGCGGTACCACCCTAATTCGCCTGAAAATCAGGCATCTTAGCTGCTCTGTAACGGGAGCGCCCGTCCCGGTCATCCCGGGCGACGCGGGAAATGGCTTGCGGGAGTTCATCCGGGGGCTTGCACCTTTTCCCCCTCGCTGAAGGACTACGTTTCCGCTTGGTTTCCGCAATGTCTTTCCATATCGTCGATATTTTATCACAAAAAGGGAAAAAGTCAAGGCTCATTTCCCATTTTTTCGGGCGGTTTCCCGGAAAAAGTCAAATTGTCTGTCCGGAAAACCGAAAACCTGCGGAACCGGCGGCTGCCGATTCCGCAGAGGTTTCCGAATCAGATTTTCTCCTCCAGCCAGCGGCGCATTTCCTCCCGGCCTTCCTCGCTCATGGGGAAGGTGCATTCGCCCTCCATGGTGCTTTTTTCATAGCAGTAAAGGCCGTGCCAGTACTCCACATGGATGGCGCTCTGGGCGAAATCCACCTCTTTCGGGTTCGCCATGACCACCTTCGGCTCTGCCCGGAAACGGAACAGCCCCTTGGAGCCGGTAAAAATGTTGTTCATGGCGAAGGTGTGCAGGGTGGGCAAAAACAGCTCTGCCACGCCCTTACTCCCGGGTCAGCTCTTCCATTTCATCCAGCAGCTCGCCGAACAGCGCCAGCGCCTGATTCACAGGCTCCGGGCTGGTCATATCCACGCCCGCGCCCTTCAGCAGATCAATGGGGGACTTGGAGCAGCCGCCGGAGAGGAAGCCGAGGTAATCCTTCACGGCCGGTGCGCCCTCCCGCAGGATGCGGCGGGACAGGGCAATGGCGGCGGAATAACCGGTGGCGTACTGGAAGACGTAGTAGTTGTAGTAGAAGTGGGGGATGCGCGCCCACTCCATGGCGATATCGTCGTCCACCACCATGTCCGGGCCGTAGTACAGCTCGTTCAGGCGCTTGTACTCGGCGCACAGGACGTCCGCCGTCAGGGTCTGTCCCTCAGCTGCCATCTTTCCGATGTTCAGCTCAAACTCGGCGAACATGGTCTGACGGTACAGCGTTCCCTTGAACTGGTCGAGGAAATGGTTGATGAGGTACGCCCGCTCCTTCTTATCCGTGGTCTTGCCCAGCAGATATTCCATCAGCAGCGCCTCGTTGCAGGTAGAGGCCACCTCTGCCACGAAGATCACGTAGTCCGCATCGATGGGGTTCTGGTGCTTGTTGGACAGGTAGGAGTGCAGAGCGTGACCCATCTCATGGGCCAGCGTGAACTGGCTGTCCAGCGTTCCGGTGTAGTTCAGCAGGACGTAGGGATGCACCACCGTCCCGGCGGAATACGCGCCGCTGCGCTTGCCCTCGTTCTGGTACACGTCGATCCAGCGGTGGTCGAAGCCGTTTTTCAGAATGGTGCGGTAATCGTCGCCCAGAGGCGCCAGCGCGTCGTAAACGGTCTGCTTGGCCTGCTCGTAGGGAATGTGCTTGTCCACATCTTTCAGCAGGGGGGTGTACACATCGTAGAAATGCAGCTCGTCCACACCCAGCAGCTTCTTGCGCAGACGGACATAGCGGTGCATTTTGTCCATGTTCTGGTGGACTGTCTCGATGAGGTTCTTGTACACGGAGGTAGGGACGTTGGTCGCGTCCAGAGACGCTTCAAAGGCCGTGTCGTACTTCCGCGCCTCGGCGAAGAATTTCAGCTGCTTGTTCTGGGCATTGAGAAGGGCGGCAGTGGTGGTCTTGAACGCAGCCAGCGTACCGTAAAGATTTTCATAGGCGCTCTGACGCAGCACCCGGTCGCTGCTCTCCTCCAGACTGACGAAGGTTCCCTGGGTCAGCGGATGCTTATTTCCCTTGGCGTCCACGGCGTCGGGGAATTTCAGGTCTGCATCGGCGAGGGAGCCGTAAATGGTGTCGGGTGCCTGAGACATTTCGCCCGCCGACGCCAGCAGCTTTTCCTCCGCGGCGGAGAGGGTGTGCGCCTTGCGGCGGCGCAGATTGGTCAGATAGCGGCGGTAACGCTCCAGCTTGGGACAGTCGGCATAGAACTGCGCCAGCTTCTCATCAGAAATCGCCATAATCTCCGGGGTATCAAAGCTGCACGCCGCGTTCAGTGCTACTGCAACGCCCATAAACTTTCCGGCCATGGCCTGATAGGTGGCGTTCCGGGTATCCTCGTCCGCCCGGCGCATACAGTAGCTGCCCAGCAGATCTCCCTTGGCTTTGACCTGCTCAAAGACTTCCATGTAAGCATACAGCGTCTCGCCGCTCTCACCCAGATGTCCCGCGAAGGAAGCCAAGGTCTTCTGGCTCTCCGCCAGCGTTGCCAGCTCCGCTTCCCAGGCTTCGTCGGTGGGGTACAGGTCTTCAATCGCCCACTTGTCCTCCGCCGGAATCTGATCGCGGCTGGGAATTTTTTTGATTTCTTCCATAATGAACCCTCCTGGTTTTTTCTGCTATTATACCACACTATCCAAAAAAATCAACGCCGCTTGCAAAGATCGGCAAATTATGCTAAAGTTGGCCTCGGTGATGCATATGAAGAAAAATCGCGTTCGCGGCAGTCTGAGTCTGCTGCTGGGTACAACCATTTGGGGCTTTAGCTTTATCGCCCAGAGCGTGGGCATGGATCATATCGGCCCCTTTACCTTTCAGGCCGTGCGGTGCCTGCTTGCCGTGCTGTTTCTGATCCCCTGCGCGTTTGTGCTGGATATCGGCAAATGCAGCTTCCGGGAATCCGTGGCAAAGTGGAAGAACCCGGCGCTGTGGCGGGTGGGGCTGATCTGCGGCTGCGCCCTGTTCGTTGCATCCAGCCTGCAGCAGATCGGCATTGTCTACACCGACGCCGGAAAGGCGGGGTTCATTACCGCCATGTACATCGTGCTGGTGCCGGTGCTGGGGCTGTTTCTCGGGAAAAAGCCGTCCAGAACCACCGTTTTCAGCGTTGCGCTGGCGGTGGTGGGGCTGTATCTGCTCAGCTGCATGGGCGTTTCTCAGATCAACAAGGGCGACCTGTACCTGATGGGCTGCGCGCTGGCCTTTTCCGTGCAGATCACCTGCATCGACCGGCTGGCGGGGAACTTAGACGGTCTGCGCATGAACTGCATTCAGGCGCTGGTGGTTACGGTGCTTTCCGTGCCGTTTATTCTGCTGACGAAGGAAACCGTCGTTTTTTCTGACATTACCGCCTGCTGGTTCCCGCTGGTCTTTTCCGGCGTTCTGTCCATGGGCGTCGCCTATACGCTGCAAATCGTCGGGCAGCAGGATCTGGAACCCACCACAGCGTCGTTAATTATGAGTCTGGAATCCGTCTTTGCCGCTCTGGGCGGCTGGCTGATCCTTCACCAGACCATGACGCCTTGGGAACTGCTGGGCTGCGGTCTGGTATTTGCCGGTGTGGTTCTTTCTCAGCTTCCTGTGGGAATGTTCGCAAAAAAGTCATAAAACAGCATAGAATATGGGGGGCTGCCGCTGGCAGCCCCCCATATTTTCGTTTACATCTCCTGACGCCCTTCCAGTGCTCTGGAAAGCGTTACCTCGTCGGCATATTCCAGTTGGCTGCCCACCGGCACGCCGTAGGCAAGCCGGGTCACCTTGACCTCCATGGGTCTCAGCAGGCGGGATATGTACATGGCCGTGGCTTCTCCCTCGGTGTCCGGGTTCGTCGCCATGATGACCTCCCGGACATCCCCCCCGGCTACCCGGCGGAGAAGCTCTTTGATCTTGATGTCGTCCTGCGACACATGGTTCAGGGGCGAAATAACGCCGTGAAGCACATGGTAAACGCCCCGGAACTCCCGGCTGCGCTCCATGGCAATGACGTCCTTCGGCTCGGCCACAACGCATATGACGCTTTTGTCCCGGGTATCGTCATCGCAGATGGGGCACACCTCCCGGTCGGTCAGATTCTGGCAGACGGGGCAGGTGTGTACCTGTTTTTTTGCCTCCAGAATGGCGTTGGAAAATTCCTCCGCATCCTCCATGGGCAGGCTCAGCACATGGAAAGCAAGTCTCTGCGCCGTTTTGCCGCCGATGCCCGGAAGCTTTGCAAACTGGTCGGCAAGATTTTGCAGCGCAGCGGGAAAAAACTGCATAACTTCTCCTTAGAACAGGCCGCCCAGATTCAGGCCGCCGGTGAGACGGGACATGTTGTTCGCCGCTTCGGCGTCCGCCGCCCGCATGGCTTCGTTGACAGCAGCAATGACCATATCCTGCAGCATTTCCACATCGTCGGGGTCTACCGCTTCCGGCTTGATCTCAATGCCGACCAGTTCATGCTTGCCGTTGACGGTAGCCGTGACCATGCCGCCGCCGGACGCCGCGGTGAAGGTTTTGGCCTCCTGCTCCGCCTGCATCCGAAGCATTTCCTGCTGCATCTTCTGCGCCTGCTTCATCATAGCCGCCTGATTCATTCCGCCGGGCATACCCCGGAATCCGCCTTTTGCCATAATATGATTCTCCTATCTTGAAAATTCACACGAAAATTATCGTTTGATCGTTACAATATCGCTGTGCGCCCTGCCGAAGTTCATAAGCTGCTCCATTCTGGGATTCGCGGCAGGTTTTGCCGACATATCCAACGTTGCCGCCTTCACCGGATGGGACAGCATCGCCGTCGCTTTCCGGGAGACGACCTCCAGAATTTCCGGTCTGTCCAACATCTGCGCCGTAAAGCTGTTGCTGCACCGAAGCTCCAACCTGTCCCCCACCAGCGCGCCCTGAACCGGCGCGTTGGGGGTCACCACGAAGAAACCGGAAACGGGGGGCTTTAACTCCTTGCGAACCGCCGCCACCAAGTCCGACCAGAAGCCGACCGGGGCTTCGCTTTCCGCCACCGGCGGCGTATCCTCTGCCGGGGGCGCGTCGGCATCATCCGGCATAGGCGGGCGGTCGTCGTCATAGGGTTCCTTCTCCGACGCGGCTTTCTCCGCCTTCACGGGAGCCGCCGGGACAAACGCGCCGCTCTTCACCTGCTCTTCCAGCCGGGTGAGACGGGCGTTCAGCGCTTTGGTATCCAGACTCAGCTCCGGCTGGCACAGCTCCACAATGCACAGCTCCGCGTCCATGCGACGGCTGGCGCTTCGGGTAAAACCGGCCATCGTCTCCTGAAGCCGCTCCATCATGCGAACCAGCTCGGCGCTGGACAGGGCTTTTGTCAGCTCCAGTGCTTCCTTGTCCGACGCCACGCCGGAAAGCATGGTGATCCCGGCGTTTCCGGCGGTTTTCAGCACCAGAAGGTCCCGGGTCAGGCAGGCCATTTCGTCCAGCATGGCGCCCAGGTCTTTGCCCTCGGTATAGAGCCGGTTGAACAGCTCCAAAGCGTTTTTCGTATCGTGGGCGGCAATATAGCCCATCATTTCCCCGCATTTCCGCTCCCCGGCAATGCCCAGACAGGCGTACACCCGCTCTGCCGTCAGCTCTCCCATGGTCGCGGAGGCGCACTGGTCAAGCAGACTCAGGCCGTCCCGCATTCCGCCGTCCGCCAGCCGGGCGATCACTCGCGCCGCGCCGTCGTCAAGATCAATGTTCTCCTGATAGGCGACGTATTGTAGCCGCGCTGCGATGTCCTCCTGACTGATGCGCCGGAAGGAAAACCGCTGGCACCGGGACAGAATCGTCGCCGGAACCTTGTGCAGCTCCGTGGTCGCGAGAATGAACAGCAGATGCTCCGGCGGCTCCTCGATGATCTTCAGCAGCGCGTTGAAGGCCGAAATGGAGAGCATATGCACCTCGTCGATGATATACACCCGCATTTTCACCTGAGACGGCGTATAAATGGCGTCGTCCCGCAGGTCGCGGACGTTGTCTACGCCGTTGTTGGACGCGGCGTCGATCTCCAGCACGTCCATGCAGGAGCCGGAATCGATGGCCTTGCAGGCTTCGCAGACGTTGCAGGGGTTACCGTGGTCGGGATTCAGGCAGTTGACCGCCTTCGCCAGAATCTTGGCGCAGCTGGTCTTGCCCGTGCCCCGGGAGCCGGTGAAAAGATACGCATGGCTCATTTTCCCGGTCATGATCTGGGTTTTCAGGGTCTGCGTCACCGCCATCTGCCCGGAAACGTCGTCAAAGGTCTGAGGGCGGTATTTGCGGTATAACGCCTGATAAGCCGACATTGTGCTTCTCCTTTCTGCAAAAGTCAATTGCGAGCCTAAAAAGCCATCCGGCCCATAACAAGATCGCACACCCACATTTGAACAAGGCGAATACCCGAACCTGACACAGTTAGCTCAAGAACGGCAACCCCGCGGCACACGAGAAGATCCGCTTAATGCTGCTTGGTTCCCCACCTGACATGGTTCACGGGATCTCGTTGCGCAAGACCAATCTATCAACACCACTTGCGCAGGTCAGACAATATTCAAACTTGCCCGGGTGTGGGAATTCATCCCTGCTGTAGCGGATTGCAGGTACAGGGCACCGCTATCTCCCCGACTAGTGCGACCTTGTTATAAGCCGGACAGCTCAATACAAGGAAATTTTGAAATTTGTGAAATTGCAATCAGTTGAGCTTCGACTCGATGAAGTCGGCCAGCTCTTTGAAGGTGGTGATCTGCTGATCCTCCAGATCCAGCTCCACGCCCAGCTCGGACTCCAGATCCATAATCATCTCAACGATATCCAGAGAATCGATGCCCAGACTTTCAAAGGTAGCATCGGGAGTGATCTCGGCGGGGTCCAGCTCCAGCTGCTTGGCCGCGTAGTTAACCAGTTTCTCGTACATGTGTAAGTCCTCCTCTCAGTATTTTCTGCGGAACTATCTTATCGTATTCTATTACAGGAACCCGCGTTTGTCAATGCCCTGTTTTTACCCAACCGCCATCCCTGCGGCATAGGCCGTCGCCCATGCGATCTGCAGGTTGAAGCCGCCGGTGTAGGCATCGCAGTCAATGACCTCCCCGGCGAAATGCAGCCCGGCCACAAGCTTGGATTCCATGGTTTTGGGGTCGATTTCCGATACCTTCACGCCGCCGCTGGTGATGATCGCCTCGGACACGGGGCGCTTGCCGGTGATGTCTATGGGGAAGGCTTTCAGCAGCTCCACCAGGGCGCGGCGCTTTTGCTTCGTCAGGGAATTGGCCTGCATGTCCGGGGCAATGTCCAGCCTGCGCAGTACCACGGGAATCATGCTCCGGGGCAGCAGATCCACCAGGGCATTTTCCATGCTCCGGTTCTGATACTGCTCCAAGTCCCGCAGAATGCGGGCTTCCAGCTTTTCGCTCTCCAGGGCGGGCTTCAAGTCCAGCATCAGACGGCAGCCCTCCCCTTTTAGGTGGCAGCTCGCCGACAGCACCGTGGGGCCGGAGACGCCGAAGTGGGTGAACAGCAGCTCCCCAAAGTCCTTGTACAGCACCTTTCCTTTGGCGTTCAGCAGTTTGACCCCCACGTTCCGCAAGCTCAGCCCCTGCATTTCCTGACAGCCGTTTCCCGCCGTCTCCAGCGGCACCAGACTTCCCTCCGGGGGGATGATCGTGTGTCCCAGAGCGGCGGCGATGCTGTAGCCGTCGCCGGTGGAGCCTGTGGCGGGGTAGGAAGCGCCGCCGGTCGCGAGAATCACCCAATTTGCGGCAATTTCCTCATTTTGCGTCCTCACCCCGGTAACATGCCCGTCTTGGGTGAGAATATCCCTGACACGGGCAGTTTTCACGGTGATTTTCTGCCTGTGCAGCTCCGATTGCAGGCAGTCCAGAACGGACTGGGATTTGTCCGTCACCGGGAATACCCGGTTTCCCCGCTCGGTTTTCAGACGGCAGCCACGTTCCTCAAAAAAGGCCATCGTCTTTTCCGGCGGGAACGCCGTCATGGCGCTGTAGAGAAACCGCCCGTTCCGGGGGACGTTCTGCAAAACCTCCTGGCCGGTGCAGTTATTGGTCACGTTGCAGCGGCCCTTGCCGGTGATCAGCAGTTTTCTGCCCAAACGGTCGTTTTTTTCCAGAAGCAGCACATTCTGTCCCCGTTTTGCCGCCGTAATGGCCGCGAACATGCCCGCCGCGCCGCCGCCGATCACGATACCGTCATAGCGCATCAGCCGTCCACCCGCTTCTCATACACGTCGTATTCTTCCCAGATACGCTCCAGATTGGCGAAGGTTTTGGACAGTTCCTTCTCCTTCTGGGCGGCAATGGCGACGATCAGGGCGTTGACGATACTCAGCGGCGCCACAAGGGAGTCCACCAGACTGACCATATCGCTTTTGGCGATCAGCACATGGTCGCAGCTGCTGCCTAAGGGGGACAGCTTGCTGTCCGTAATGCCGATGACCGTCGCCCCGGCAGATCGGCAGTATTTTGCGCCCTTGGTCGTAGTGGAGGAATACCGGGGGAAGGAAAAGGCGATGACCACGTCGCTGCTGTTCACGCTGACGATCTTTTCAAACATCTCCCCCGCCCCGAAGCCGGAAACGACATGGACGTTGTTGAACATATAATTTAAGTAGTACCCCAGAAAATTCGCCAGCGGCTCCACGGAACGGACGCCCAGAATGTACACCCGTTTTGCCTTTAGAATGGCGTTCACGGCGGCGGAAAATTCCTCCCGGCTCACCATTTCCTCCGTCTGGCGGATTTTTTCCATGTCGGAACGAAGCACCGTGGAGACCACGTCCTGATCGCCCAGACGGTCATTGGCGACCTCGATGCGCTGCACGGAGGTCAGACGGTTGAGCACCATTTCCTGCATGGCCTTCTGCATACTGGGGTAGCCGTCAAAGCCCAGATCAACGGCAAACCGAACCACCGTGGACTCCGAAACGCCCACCGTCTTTCCCAGACGGTTAGCCGTCATGAACGCGGCCTTGTCATAGTCCTCCGTAATGTAACGCGCGATCCGCTTCTGCCCCTTGGAGAAGGTAGGTTCCATCTCCCGCAGAGTGGACAATATATCGTAACTCATAGCTGCCTCCTTGTGCGGCGCTGTATCGTTTTTTATGGCCATCGGTCAGGGCAATCGCCCGTTTCTGCCGAAAAGCCGCCTTATATTATACTAGCAAAATCGGCGGCATTTTGCAAGAGACAACCGCAAAAAATGCAGGAATATTTCAAATAGTGCCGGATGTTCCCGGTGTCCGCACCAATCCTGCAACCTCCGCCTCCGTCAAATAGCGCCATTTCCCCAGCGGGAGATCTCCCAAACGGAGACTTCCCTCCTGAATGCGGCGCAGCCGGGTGCAGTGCATTCCGGCTGCATCGCACATCCGCCGCACCTGCCGGTTGCGGCCTTCGTGGATGGTCACACGGAATTTTGCCGACTGCCCCTCCGCCTTCAGCAGCTTCACTTTCGGCGGGCGGATGGTGTAGCCGTCCAGCGTGATGGGCTTCGCCAGACGGCGTTCCCCGCCGGGCGTGTAGCCGGTGACCCAGACGTCATAGGTCTTCTCCACCTCATGCTTCGGGTGCATCAGGGCGTTGGCGAACGCGCCGTCATTGGTCAGAAGCAGAAGCCCCTCGGAATCCATGTCCAGCCGCCCGACGGGGTACACCCGCTCGCCGCAGTCCGCCACAAGACCGGTCACGTCCGGCCGCCCCTTTTCGTCAGACAATGTGGTGACGTAGCCCCGGGGCTTATTCAATAAGATGTACACGTTCTTTTCCCGGACGGCCAGCGGCTGTCCCGCCACCCGGATATCGTCGGTTTCCGGGTCGGCGCAGTCCCCCAGGGTCGCGGTGACGCCGTTGACGCTCACCTGCCCCGCCCGGATCAGCTCCTCCGCCTTCCGCCGGGAAGCCATGCCCCGGGCGGAGAGTATTTTCTGCAAACGTTCTGTCACGGTTCTTCCTCCCCGCATGGTCGTCCGGGAGCGGCATGTCAGCCGCTCCCCCTGTGGAATAGTTTTTGCCAGAAGCTCTTTTCCTCCGGCTGGGTCTGCTCGATGGTCGCGCCGTAGACGACCGGGACTTTTCCCACGGCCTTGCCCTCGATCAGCACATACACGACCCCCGCGTCCGCCCCTTCTACTGCCGGGGCATAGATGAATCCCGGGCCGGGCAGCGCCAGACAGGGGTGTTCCTCCGGCGCGACGGAATAGTCAAAGTCCTCCGCCGCCAGTACCTCCACCCGCCGTTTCTCGCCGCCCACGACCTCCACGGTTCCCACCCGGTCGCCTTGGTTCACGACCCGCTGAATGGCGTACCGGGAGAAGCCTTCTTCCATCAGCGCGGCATGGTCAGACCAGTCGCTGGGGTCGTCGATGGTCACGACGATGACCCGTCGCCCGTCTCTCGTGGCGCTGGACACCAGAATCCGTCCGGCGGCCTTGGTAAAGCCGGTTTTCACCCCGTCGGCGCCCGCCACCCGCCACAGCAGCTTATTGTGATTGGTCAGATACCGATCCCCCACCTTGACGTTTTTGGCGGAGACGGTCTTGTAGAAAATGGGATTCTCCATGGCATAAGCCGCCAAAGTTCCCAAGTCCTTCGCCGTGGAATAATGACCGGGACTGTCTAAGCCGTTGGGATTTTCAAAGTGCGTGCCGGTCAGGCCGAGACTGCGCGCCTTGTCGTTCATCAGCGCCGCGAAGCCCTCCACAGTGCCGCCGCAGTAAATGGCCAGCGCCACGGCGGCGTCGTTGCCGGAGGACAGCATCAGCCCGTAGAGCAGCTCCTGCAAGGTGAGTACCTCCCCCTCTTTCAGGTACATGGAGGAGCCCTCGATGCCCACCGCTTCCTTTGGGATGCGCATTCTGTCCAGGACGTTGCACTGCTCGCAAACGATCAGCGCCGTCATGATTTTGGTGGTGCTGGCGATCAGACTGCGCTCCGTGGGATTCTTCTCGTAAAGCACCCGTCCGCTGACGGCATCCACCGCATACGCCCGCCGGGCGGACACGGCGTCCGCCCTCACAGGCAAAAACAGGACGGCGGCCAGCAATGCAGCCGCCGTCCCGGCGAAAAATCGTCTCATTTCTTCTCACCCGTGGCTATTGTGTCCCATTATGGGGAAACTATGCACCACGGACGTCCGCGCAAATCAGTCTTTCTTTTTGGAATCCAGATAAGCGGTGAGTTTGTCCAGCGTGTCCGGCACCATTTCCACGATGCGGTCAGCGGTAGAGCTGGCAGGCTCCGCCACGGGCATCATGCGCACGTTGCCGTCCTTGACAATGAGGAAGCAGATGGGCGTCACCTTGACGCCGCCGCCCACGCCGCCGCCAAAGGGATTGTCGCCGGCCGCCGTCTTCTTGGTGAAGTCGGAACCGCCGCCGCCAAAGCCGACGCTGACCTTGGAAACGGGAATGATCGTCACCCCGTCCGGCGTGGAGATGGGTTCGCCGATGACGGAATTTACATCCACCATCTCGCGGATTTTCTGAATGGTACTTTCAAGCATATTGGGAATCTGGCTCATGGGTAGCACCGCCTTTTCGTTTTTTCTGAAGTTTTAGGAATTCTCTCAGCGCCCGGACACCGTACACGATGGCAAGACCCAGAAGTCTTCCCAGCGTAATGGTCAGATCCAGCCGCGCAATGACCAGTGTTTCGGACGCGGTAAAGTCGCACTCGACCTCCACATCCCGTTTTTTTATCACGAACAGCCGTTCCAGCCGTGGCATCAGATTGCCCACTGCCGTCCAAGCCCTTCCGTAATTGACAGCGAGGTCGCAGGGGTCGCCCCCAGCCAGTATCAGCTTCAGCTCCAATCGGTTCACCCGAAGCTTCCGCCGGAAATCTCCCAGAAAGTCCAGCGCGACCTTCACCAATGGCAAAAAGTCCAGCAAACTGCCGCCCTTTTCTTTCTTATCCGCCGCAGGCTCCTGCTTGGGGGGCTGGGGCGGCTTTGGGAGGGATTCTTCCTGTTTTTTCGGCTGTTCCGCCGTTTTTTTCACAGGTTTCGGCTTTTTCTCCTTCTTTTTTCGGGGGAACAGGGTCAGCCGGACGGGGCCTATCACGACGCGCAGCAGCGGCCCTTCCCCGCTGTACCGGGCGCTGACGCCCAGGGGCAGGATTCCCAGAAGGAATATCACGCCCAGCGCGATCCACCAGCCCATTATGCGTCCTCCCCGGTTGGGGGCTGCTCGGGCAGCTCCACCGGCTCGCCGAATGTGATCTTCTCAATGGGCGGCAGCTCTTCCAGAGAGCTGAGGCCGAAGGTGCGCAAAAAATCCGACGTTGTCTTATACTGAATCGGACGTCCCGGAACGTTCAGACGCCCCGCCTCCTCGATGAGCTTCTTATTGAGCAGCGCCGCCACGGAATAGGCGCTGTCCACGCCGCGGATCTGTTCCACCATGGCCTTCGTCGCCGGCTGGTAGTAAGCGATGATGGTCAGGGTCTCCAGCTGAGAAGAAGACAGCTTGGGAGGCTTTCTTGTTTCCAGCGCCTTCGTCACATAGTCCGCCATCTCCCCGGAGGACACCATCTGGTAGCCCTTTTCCAGCTTGAGAATGCGGATTCCCCGGCGCTCAAAGGCATATTTGTCCGCCAGATTGTCGGCAGCCTTTTCCACATCCGACGCGTCCGTTTCCAACGCGGCGGCGAGTCTTCCAATATCGATCCGCTCGCCCGCGGCAAAGAGAATGGCCTCAATGGCACGCTGTAGCTGTTCCGATTCCATCAGGTCATCTCCTCTCTCGGGTGCTTGTCCAGCAGACGGACGTTGGGGTTTTCCCCGCCGGGGTCGTCCTCCAGCGTCACGGAGTTCGTCTTGCACAAATCCAGAATGGCGAGAAAAGTCGCCACGACCTCCGAGCGGCTCCGGCTGCCCCGGAACAGATTTTTCAGCCGTTCCACGCCCCGCAGCAGCAGCTGACGCAGCACCTCGCCGGTTTTCCGGCCGATGGGGTACGGCTCTTTTCCCACGATGCCCCGGAAATTCGCCGTGGGCGGGGGCAGCTGGCGCTGACTGCGCTCGGCAATGATGTCCAGCGCCCGAAGCAGGTCGATCACGTCGTGCTGATAGCGGTAGCCCTGCTCCCTGCGCAGGGGTTCCGGCTCTTTGGTGAACAGGCACCGGCCGATCTCGTTTCTCGGCTCCAGCACCGCCACGGCCTGCCGGATCTGCTCCATGGCTTCCTTCCGCTTCCGCTCCACCAGCGACTGGCGCAGCAGGTCAAGCTCGCTTTCCGCCTCGGCCTGTTCCGCCGCCGACAGGAGCATTTTGGTTTTGATCAGCATCAGATGGGACGCCATGGTGATGAACTCGCTGGCGATCTCCATGTCCATCCGCTTCATTTCGTCCAGATATCCCAGATACTGCTCCAGAATTGCGGAAATGGACACATCCTGAATTTCGATTTTATTCTTGCTCAGCAGCTCAAAAATAACATCCAGCGGCCCCTCAAAATCCTCCAGAACGTCGGATTTGGTATGGACGATGCCCTCCAGACGGTATTGCGGTTCTCCCATAGCGGCTTCCTTTGCTAAAACTAAATCAATACATACTTGCGGACATTATAGCATTCTTTTCCCCCGGGCGCAACCCTAATATTCCATTAACTTTCATGAACTTTCTTTCAGAAAATGTTGCAATTTCCGATTTTATGTGGTATCATGTTTGTAACCGAAATTCGGAGGGATGAGAAGTGGCAAAACGGAATCGTTATCGTGAGATGGAGAGTTTGATGACCAGGGTCATTATTGGCGACGCGCTGGTGTTTGCACTGTACCTGCTTTGCGCCGGTCTTGGCTGGACCGTTCTGAAGGTGACCACCGCCATTATCGCCATTCTAGGTTCCCTTTTATGCCTTGGCTGGCTGGTCATCACCGGCGAGTTCTCCCGCCGCCGGAGTCTGTGGATGGTAACGGGCTTCATCGCGATCGTTCTGTGCGTGCTGGTGTCCCTGCTTCTTGGCTATCCCGGCCCCGCGCCTACTGTGTAACTTAAGAGTTGATAGAAGGGGTATGTGCCTTGACGGTACATACCCCTTCATTTTTGTTGTGCATCTGTCAGTTTGCGTTCATGCCAATCGGTTCGTAACTCAGCAACTTTTTCTTCCAGAGTGTTTCCGTATGAATCACATCCTCAGGTTTTACCGTCTTCGGAAGAAGCTGCAAAATGGAGAACTGGAAATGTGTATATCGTTCGGGGTAGCTGCAAAGCAGCTCCTTCATCAGCTTATTCCCTCCGTGCGGCGAGTCAACATAGTGCGCCCAACGCTCCAACAGTCCGCCTTTGCCGTACGCAGAGCCAACATACTGCCGCCCATTTTCTCTGTCAACAATGAGATATACCGCATTGACAGAGGAAAGTGCGGCATGCCACGATTCATACGCCGTGGGGTCTTTCACGATTTCCCGGAGTTCATCATAGGTGAGGACAAAATCTTCATATCCGGAAAATACCCGTTTATCATGGATGGCAACAATGGGTTTCTCGTTTGTGCCTTTCTGCGCCCACGCGAGCGTACCCTTGCCCCATTCAATTATGAGCCTTCCTTCATACTCTCTCAGCAATTCAACGTGTTCCAATTCGTAAAACATATGCTGCCCCTGAAACCAGTCCTCCAGCGGGAAACCGTCCGGTTTCATATCCTGCGTATCAGGAACACAGCCGTTTACCTTGTAGCAGGCAAAGAATTTTGCTGTTGTACTCTTGTCGCTGACAAAAACACACCAGTAGTCGTACCCGTTGGTAAAACTGTCGCTCTGGACGCAGGTATATTCCATAATCATGTTCTTTTCATAGCATTTTCTGAATTCCCTGTCCGTCAGCGAATGCCGTATCAGCTTCACCCGCTTGGGATCAAGTCCCACTTTCTTCAAAACATCGGAAAAGTTCAGGATTGCCATACCGGTTACCTCCTTTTATCTATAGAACGTATTTCCTCCAATGAACTCCCGCACCAGACTGGTGGGGGGAATTTCGTCGTCCACGTCCGCTTCCTGAATGTAGTTGAGAATTTTGACGATGTTGCGCACCTCGTCGTAGCATTCGTCCTCCGGCTGAACTGCGGTGAGCAGGGGGAAAATGTGCTTCTTCAGCACCGCAAGCTCATACAGCGTGGAGCTGTTGAAAATCACGTCGGCATTCTCCTGATAGGGAAAAATCCACCGCTTTTCCCCCCGCTGCACGCTGTCCCACATGGCAAGCGTATGCTGCACCGACGCGCCCCGGGTCTCGTAGTCCCGGACAATGCGCCGCAGGAGCCGCAGATAACTGGTGGGAATCCGGTTGTGATTGTCCAGATTCAAGGGCAGCAGCGGACTGACGTAAAGGCGGAAAATCAGCTTTTTGTCCACGCTTTCCGGCAGCATGGCGGGGTTCAGACCGTGAAGCCCCTCCACAATGATGACGGAATCCGCTTCCAGACGCAGCCGCTTGCCCCGCCACTCCCGTTTTCCGGTAAGGAAGTTGAAGGACGGAAGCTCCACTTCCCCGCCCGCCAGCAGCGACGCCATGTCCTCCCGGAACAGGGCGCAGTCAATGGTGTTGATATGCTCCAAATCCAGTTTACCGTCAGGGCCGGGGGCAATTTTGTCCCGGTCTATGTAATAGTCGTCCAGACTCATGAGAATGGGCTTTTTCCCATGGACGCGGAGCTGGGTGGCAAGACGGTTCGCCGAGGTTGTCTTGCCCGAGGAGCTGGGGCCAGCCAGCAGCACAGCCTTCGCCCCCCGCTGGCACACTTGATCGGCCACCTGAGAAAACCGCTTCTCGTGCAGGGCTTCGTTGACGCGGATCAGCTCCCGGATGCGGCCGGAATTCGTCAGGTCGTTGAGGTCGGCCACCGTCTGGCACTCCATCAGCTCGCCCCAGCGCTCGCCCTCGTTGAACACGCTGAAAAAGTTGGGCATAGGCGGCACCTTGGCACAGATCTCCGGATTGCCGTCGTCCGGATAGACGAACACAAAGCCGCCGTCCGCCGGGAGAATGTCCCACACCGTCAGATACCCGGTGGAGGGCATCATCTCGCCGTAGTAATAGTCGGCAAAGTCGCCGTAGGCGTACTCATCGAAATAATCCACCGTCCGCCAGGAAAGAAGCCTTGCCTTGTCGGTCTGCCCTTCTTCCCGGAACCGGTCAATGGCCTTTTGCAGTTTTACCCGGCGGCGGATCAGGGGAATGTCCTGCCCCACCAGCTCACTGACCCGCGCTTTCAGGGTCGAAGCGGAAAAATCCTTTGCCCCCGCAACGCTGATGTACACGCTGGAGCCCAGCGTGCAGGTCATTTTTGCCGTTGCCTCCGGCCACAGCTGCCGCATGGCAAGGAAAATCGTGAACTGCGCCGTGCGGATATAGCACTCCTTGCCCGCCGGGTCGGCGTAGCGGAGCAGGCGGATTTCGCCGTTGGACGCCGTCATCGCCCGGCGCATGGACTGGCGGTCGGCCTCCGCCTCTTTCTGCCGCACGGGAATATAATTTAATGTAAAGACCTCACCGGCGATCTTCGCGGCAAGGGGTCTTTCCGTCAGCGTATTGCCGTCCAGCCCCAGCTGCTTCACCAGTTCCAGCAAACTCTGTCCCGGCCGGGGCAGCACCTTCCGTCCTTCCATTGTCAAATCCATAACGTTACCTCCTTAGGGAAATTGCACAAAACGTGTGCTATATTATAGCACACGTTTATGTTTTCTGCAAGATTTATTTTGATTTCGCCTTGCACCGCCGCAGCAGCAGATATCCCACCACGCCGATGATCAGCAGCGCCGCCATCCACGCCGGTCTTGTCCAGGCGGGAGTGGTGACGAAAATGGCCGTGGGGCCGTCCGCGCCGCCGATGATGCCGATGGTCGCCGCGCCCCCGCTCTGCACAAGCTCGCGACGCAGAACGACATGGCCGATCAGGGAAACAAAACCGTCATACAGCAGCCGCACACCCCCGATCGCCGCGATTCCCAGAAACAGGAAGCGCCATGGGCTTTTCCGGTAGGTGTAGTCCTTCATCTGTTCATTCAGGTCAGCAGCCGCTTTCGCGGGGGTGCCAAGCTCGGCGTAGATTTCCTCGTCGGTCTGGCCTGCCTCCCGGCGGGCGGCTATGGAGCTTTGGAAGTCGCTCATGACTCTCGCCTTTATCTCACGGGGCAGGTTCAGCCGGCGCTCCACCGCGTTCACGTAGTTCTTCATTTTCTTTTCCGCCTGCGTCATGACTCTCTTCCTCCCTGCAAAAATGCGTTTACCGTATCGTCAAATTCCTGCCAGACGCGCTGACGGCGGAGATTTTCCGCGTGCCCAAAGTCCGTGGCTTCGTAGATTTTCTTCGGTGCCGTGCGCCCCTCCCCCGTTGACCATTGGGAGCGGATCATGCCGTCATCCTCAAGGCGGTACAGGATCGGATACAGCGTCCCTTCCTTCAGGCAGAACCGCCCCTGAGAGGATGTTTTCAGCTCTGACAGCAGCTCGTAGCCGTAAGCGGGCTTCTCGCAGATCAGCTTCAGCACCAGCATTTCAAGCACGCCCTTTTTTAATTGCTGGGCAAATCTGTCCTCCATCGGCTCCTCTCCTATTTAGTATTGCTAAGTATTTGTAATATAGCATCCTTTCCTGATTTTGTCAAGCAGCAAAAAGGACTTGCTTATTTTCGGCAAGTCCTTTTTCGCTATCCCAGCTTCGTCAGCGTGGTTCCCGGGTAATAGTGCGCCAGAATTTCCGGGCAGGTGCTTCCGGTGACGGCCATGGCATCCGCGCCGTACTGGCTCATGCCCACCCGGTGGCCGTAGCCTCTGGTGGTGATGGTGACGGTATCCTCGGTGGTGGATATGGAAAACGCCGTGGAGCGCAGACCCAGCGCGGAGCGAAGAGAAGTCCCTTTATAGCTCGTCCCGCCGATGACGATGGTATCGATGCCGCCGCCATCGGTATAGGTCACGTCCCGGAACCAGCTTCCCGGGCTGCCGCTGAGCTTGACACCAAGGGCATCCTGAAACGCTCCCGCCGAAAAGCGCACCGTATCCGTGTAATGCGCCGCCTTTTCCTCGCCGGGGCTGGCTACAGCTTGTAAGTAAGGGAACTCCGTTCCCCACACCGCCGCGGCGTCCTCGGTACTGCCGCCGGAACAGGAAAAATACGTCGCTTCGATCAGCTCCCCCTCGTAGGTCAGCACCCAGCCGGAGGTAGCGGCCACGGCGGCGCGTACCTTTTCCAGACCTTCCTCCGTACCGCCCTGAGACAGGTAGTCTTCGTCCCCGATGTAGCCCTGACAGCACGCGCTGCGGGTGCATACGGAGCAATCGCCATGCTTGCCGCCGGTCTCCCACGCCTTCCGGGCGTACGTCCGGGCAACCACGGACTGGGCTTCCAGTGCTTCTTCCTCGAAGGATACCGGCATTTCCGCCAGCACCACCCCGACAAGGTAGCCGTCCATATCCATCTGGGAAACCGTGCCGTCCTCCTGCCTGACCAGCACAGGAAGCCGCACAGTCTCCTGCGCCGTGGGTTGTACGGTCTGCGCCGTTGTTTCAGGCGTTGTCTCCGGCGGAGTATCCGTCTGGCGCGCCGCAATGCTCAGCACGATCCCCGGCACCACCAAACCCATGACGGCGGCGATCAGAATATCCTTTGCCAATGTTCTCATTGGTATCCCCTCCCGGAGATATGGTAGCACACGGCGGGTCAGAATGCTGTCAGAACATACACAAAGAAATACAGCCCGCAGACAAAGTCTGCGGACTGCATTCGGGGGTTAGGAACTCGGGAAAACCAATTCAATGACTCTTATTGTGGCAGGCACCGCACGCAGCACAGCCGGCGCAGTTGCCGCCGCAGGAGGACTTTCCCTGTTTTTTGTCGTGTACCATGCTGCGGATAATCAGAGCAACCACTGCCAGAAGGACGAGACTGATAAGAATTGTACCGATATTCGCGCTGATCCATTGCAGCATAAAAATCACTCCATTTCAAGAAGGTGCGGTTTGGAGCCAGGCGCATTGTCTGGCTCCAAAACTGTTAGACTTTAGAGAGCTTGGTAGCTTCCTTGTAGGGCTTGAACAGCATGTACAGCATACCGGCCAGAGCAGCCAGAGCGAAGATCAGGCCGATCACGCTGGCGTGTCCGAGGAACAGGTTGCCGAACTGGTTGATCATCAGGGCGATCAGGTAAGCGAAGCCGCACTGATAGCCGATGGCGAACCATGTCCACTTGGCGTTGTTCATCTCACGCTTGATGGCGCCGATAGCCGCGAAGCAGGGGGCGCACAGCAGGTTGAACACCAGGAAGGAATAACCGGTAATGCCGTTGAAAGCATTGGCAAGGTTCTGATACACGGTGCCGTCTCCGCCGCCGTACAGGATGCCCAGAGTACCAACGATGTTCTCCTTGGCGACCAGACCGGTGATGGAAGCGACAGCCGCCTGCCAGTTGCCCCAGCCCAGAGGCTTGAACACCCAGGCCAGCACGCCGCCGATGGCAGCCAGAATGGAGTAGTCGATTTCTTCCTCGCCCAGCATCCGGAAGGTGCCGTCAACGAAGCCGAAGTAAGTGGTGAACCACACGAAGATGGTGGACAGCAGGATGATGGTGCCGGCCTTCTTGATGAAGCTCCAGCCGCGCTCCCACATGCTGCGCAGAACGTTGGACACGGTGGGCAGGTGGTAGGCGGGCAGCTCCATAACGAAGGGAGCAGGCTCACCGGCGAACATCCTGGTCTTCTTCAGCATAATGCCGGACACGATGATGGCGGCCATGCCGATGAAGTAAGCGGAAGTTGCGACCCATGCGCTGCCGCCGAACAGGGCGCCGGCGATCATGGCGATGAAGGGAACCTTCGCGCCGCAGGGGATAAAGGTGGTGGTCATAATGGTCATCCGGCGGTCACGCTCGTTTTCAATGGTACGGGACGCCATGATGCCGGGAACGCCGCAGCCGGTGCCAACCAGCATGGGGATAAAGGACTTACCGGACAGGCCGAATTTCCGGAAGATACGGTCGAGAACGAATGCGATACGGGCCATGTAGCCGCAGGCTTCCAGAATGGCCAGCAGCAGGAACAGCACCAGCATCTGAGGCACGAAGCCCAGAACCGCGCCGACACCGGCCACGATGCCGTCCAGAATCAGGCCGCTGAGCCATTCAGCCGCATTAGCCTTCTCCAGCAGGTCGCCAATCAGAACAGGGATACCGGGCACCCAAACGCCGTAGTTTGCGGGGTCGGGTTCTTCGCCTTCCAGCGTTTTAAGCGCTTCTTCATAGTCAGCCAGAGAAGCGGTCTCCTCGGTGATCTCCAGAGTCTCCTCATCCTCGACTTCGTAGGGGAAGTCGCCGGTGGGAGCGGTGCCGTTTTCTTCCACGTAGGCGTCATAGCCGTCTACGATCAGGGACGCCTCGTTATATGCATCAGCGTCTTCGTTGTAATCGGCGGAGCCGATGCCAAACAGGTGCCAGCCGTCGCCGAACAGGCCGTCGTTTGCCCAGTCGGTAGCGGCAGCGCCCACGCCGACCATGGCGATGTAGTAAACAAGGAACATGACAACTGCGAAGATGGGCAGGCCCAGCCAGCGGTTCGTCACGATCTTATCGATCTTATCGGAAGTGGTCAGCTTACCGGCGGAGTGCTTCTTGTAGCAGCGCTTGATGACCTCGCCGATGTAGATGTAGCGCTCGTTGGTGATGATGCTCTCGGCGTCGTCGTCCAGCTCCTTCTCGGCAGCTTCGATGTCGGCCTCGATGTGAGACATGGTCTCCTTCGTCAGTCCCAACTTCTGCATCACCTTGTCGTCACGCTCGAAGATCTTGATGGCGTACCAACGCTGCTGCTCCTCGGGCATGCCGTGAACGGTGGCTTCCTCGATGTGGGCAATGGCGTGCTCCACAGGGCCGGAGAAGGTGTGCATGGGGACGGTCTTGCCGTTCTTCGCGGCGTCGATGGCGGCCTCGGCAGCGGCCATAACGCCGTCGCCCTTCAAGGCGGAGATCTCGACGACCTTGCACCCCAGTGCCTGAGACAGCTCGTCGATATTGATCTTGTCGCCGTTCTTGCGGACGATATCCATCATGTTGATGGCGATGACCACAGGGATGCCCAGCTCGGTCAGCTGGGTGGTTAAGTACAGATTCCGCTCCAGGTTGGTGCCGTCGATGATGTTCAGGATGGCGTCGGGCCGCTCCTCGATCAAATAATTACGGGCGACAACTTCCTCCATGGTGTACGGAGACAGAGAATAAATGCCGGGCAGGTCAGTGACGGTGACGTCTGAATGCTTCTTCAGCTTGCCTTCCTTCTTCTCCACGGTGACGCCGGGCCAGTTGCCCACGAACTGGTTGGAACCGGTGAGGGCATTGAACAGTGTCGTTTTGCCGCTGTTGGGGTTGCCCGCAAGGGCAATTCTGATATCCATGATACTCTCCTTCTGTTAGCTTCCGCTAACGTTTTATCAAAATCGGGGCTTGCGTCCCTATGATTTACTGGGGTCTTACTGGATCTCGATCATTTCGGCGTCGGCCTTACGGATCGACAGCTCGTAGCCGCGGACGTTGACTTCCACCGGATCGCCCAGCGGAGCAACCTTCCGCACGTAAACGGTGACGCCCTTGGTAATGCCCATGTCCATGATCCTGCGCTTGACAGCGCCCTCGCCGTGGAGCTTCACCACAGTAACGGTGTCGCCGACCTTGGCCTGCTTCAGTGTTTTCATACCGATTCCTCCTTTTTTCCTCGTTAAACCATGATTTTCTGCGCCATTTCCTGGCTGATGGCTATCCGGGATTCCTTCACCTTGACGATGACGTTGCCGCCCATCGTATTGATGACCGACACCACCCCGCCGACGACGAAGCCCAGATTCTCCAGATGCTGTTTGACTTCCGGCTTTCCGCCGATTCGCTTGATGACGTATTCCTCGCCGGTATCCGCAACCGTAAGCGGCATGGAGAACACCTTCTTTTTCTGAACTTTTAGATTAGCAAAAGCTAACCTAAAGGCGCTAATATAGGTTAGCTCTCGCTAACCTCCTGTATAATAGCCCACCTTAAACAATTTGTCAAGTGATTTTTAAGGATTTTTTCATTTTGTCCAAATATGACAAATTCTGTCAAAAAGCGATGGCGGAACCCGGTCAGAATGCGATATTGCTATGGGCGGTTTTCCCACAAAGAAAACCGCCCGCAACTCTATCACGATCTGTCATGGATGAACTGGAGCATACAGTCCTTCAGACTCTGCATACCGTCTGTCAGCTTCATTCTGCGGCTGGTGCCCATGCCCAGCTCCCGCAGCCTTGGCGGGTCCACGGGGACGCACAGCACATCGTCCGTCCTGCCCCGGATCATCAGCTCCGTCATCATGGTGACACCCAGCCCGTGTCCCACCATCCGGATAACCGTCTCATCATCCACCCGGGAAACGCTGGCGTTGAGCTTCACGCCCACGGAGTCCATAGCCGCGTTGACGTCAATGTCAAATCTGCCGTAAGGCATCAGGAAGTCCTGCCCGGAAAATTCCTCCAATGGGAAGGTTGTGCGGCCGTTGAGGGGGTAGTCCTTGGGGAGGATCGCATACATTTTTTCATTGTACAGGGGCGTCCAGTCGCAGAAGCTGTAGTTCTGCCGGCTGGCAAAAATCACGTCGGTCTGGCCGCTTTCCAGCAGCTCATAGGGTTCCAGCGCGTTATCCACCATCCGGAGATCCACGCTGACATCCGGACAGACGCGCTTATAGCGGTAAAGCAGCTCCGGCATCCAGTGCATGGCGATGCTGGCGTAGGCCGCAATGCGGATGACCTCTTTTTTCTGCTCGGAAATGGCGTTGATCTGGTTTTCCAGATTGGCATTGGCCTGCAAAAACTCCCGGATGGCGGGCATGAGCTGCCGCCCCTGGGGGCTGAGCTGGATGCCGTTGTGGTCGCGCTGCAACAGCGAAAAGCCCACCTCCCGTTCCAGGGCGTCCATCATGTGGGTCAGTCCCGACTGGGTGTAGCCCACCACCTCCGACGCTTTGGTGAAGCTACCAAGGTCGATTGCCGTCATAAGAATTTCCAGTTTCTTGCTGTCCATATGCCGCACTCCATTTCATATCTATTACATTTTCTAATACCCCTATTATAAACATGGACTTCTCAGAATGCAAGAGGGGTGATAAAATATCGGCAAACAGAAGGAGGCAGAAAAAATGAAAAAACACCTTACTTTCAAGCAGAAGATTCTGGTGGCCGGAACGCTGTTCGGCATGTTCTTCGGCGCCGGCAATCTGATTTTCCCCGTTCATCTCGGTCAGCTGGCCGGACGGAACGTCCTTCCCGCCATGATCGGCTTTATCATCACGGCGGTCGGTATTCCGATCATGGGCGTAGCCGCCATCGGCAACACCCACTCCGACGGCTTGCAGCAGCTGTCCAACAAGGTCGGCAAGGGCTACGGCTACGTCTTCTCCTGCCTGCTCTACCTGACCATCGGCCCTGGCTTCGCCATTCCCAGATGCGCGACCACTTCCTTCACCGTGGGTGTCGCGCCCATGCTGAGTGCCGGTGCGTCCGAGTCCATTGCGCTGCTGATCTTCTCCGTGATCTTCTTCGCCATCGTGCTGATTTTGTCCCTGCGCCCCGGCGAGATCACCGTCTGGATTGGTAAGGTCATCACCCCCATCTTTCTGGTCTTCCTCGCCATTCTGGTGGTGACGGCGCTGATCAATCCCTCCACCTCCGTTTCCGACGTGGAGCCTGCCGCCGGTTATCAGACCGGGGCGCTTTCTCTGGGCTTCATTGAGGGCTATAACACCATGGACGCCATTGCCGGTCTGGCCTTCGGCATCGTGGTCATCGACATCATCCGCTCCATGGGCGTTACCGACGATTCCGACGTGGCAAAGGATGTTCTGTCCTCCGGACTGCTCACCAGCATCCCCATGATCGTGATCTACGTTACCACCATTCTCATGGGCACCCAGTCCAGAGGTCTGTTTGAGACCTCCGAAAACGGCGGCATCGCCCTGGCGCAGATCTCCGGCCACTTCCTGGGACGGGCGGGCAGTCTCGTTCTGGCAGTCACCATCACCTGCGCCTGCCTGAAAACCGCCATTGGTCTCGTCACCAGCTGCTCGGACGCTTTCTCCCGCATGTTCCCCAAGGGACTTTCCTACCGCGCCTGGGCGGTGATATTTACCGTACTTTCCTTCCTGATCTCCAATTTCGGTCTGTCCAAGATCATCAGCTATTCCCTGCCGCTGCTGCTGTTCCTGTACCCGCTGGCGATCACCCTGATTCTGCTGGCGCTGTTCGGGAATCTGTTCCATCACGACCGGGCTGTCTACGTCAGCGTCACGGCCTTCACCTGCGTGGCTGCCCTGTTCGATCTTGCCAAGGCGCTGCCCGAGAATCTGAAAACCGCCCTTCATCTGGACGGCGCGGTCGGCCTTGCGGAGAAGATTCTCCCCTTCTTCGACATCAGCCTCGGCTGGGTTCTCCCCGCCTTTGTGGGTCTCGTTCTGGGTCTGGTTATTCACTTTGCGAAAAAGCAGAAGGTCGCCTGATGCTTACATAAAAATGTGCCGGAGCTTCCGCTCCGGCACGTTTTGCGTTTTGTCAATGTGCAAACTGGCTCTGATACAATTTGGCATAGAAGCCGTTCTTGGCAAGCAGCTCCTCATGCTTGCCCTGCTCCACGATGTGGCCGTCCCGCATGACGAGGATCCTGTCCGCTTCCCGGATGGTGGACAGGCGGTGAGCGACGATGAAGCTGGTGCGCCCGCGCATCATGGTGTCGAACGCCTTCTGAATCTTGATCTCCGTCCGGGTATCGATGGAGGAAGTCGCCTCGTCCAGAAACAGCATGGGCGGCAGGCACAGCATCACCCGGGCAATGCACAGCAGCTGCTTCTGTCCCTGAGAAAGGCTGCCGCCGGACTCGCCGATAACGGTATCATACCCCTGAGGCAGACGCATGATGAAGCTGTGGGCGTGCGCCTGCTTCGCGGCGGCGATGATTTCTTCCTCAGTCGCCTCCGGCTTGCCCATGGCGATGTTCTCCCGGATCGTCCCTGCTTTCAGCCATGTGTCCTGAAGCACCATGCCCACGCTTCTGCGCAGCTCGCCCCGGTTCATTTTCTGGGTATTGACCCCGTCGAGAAGGATTTCGCCCCCGTCCGGGTCGTAAAACCGCATGAGAAGGTTGATAAAGGTAGTCTTTCCGCAGCCCGTGGGGCCGACGATGGCCACCCGCTGGCCGGGCTTGACGGACAGGTTGAAATCCCCGATCAGGGGCTTGTCCGGCGTGTAGGAGAAGCGAAGGTCCTTGATCTCCACTGCGCCCTCCACCTTTTCCGGACGTTCCGGATGCTCCGGCTCCGGCGTCCGCGCCGGGGCTTCGATCAGCTCGAACACCCGCCCCGCGCAGGCCAACGCGTTCTGCAGTTCCGTCACCACGCCGGAGATCTCGTTAAAGGGCTTGGTGTACTGGTTGGCGTAGTTCAGGAAGCTGGTGAGATTGCCCACGGTGATGCCACCGGAAATGGCGATCAGCGCACCGCTCAGGCCCACGCCCGCATACACCACGGAGTTGACGAACCGGGTGCTGGGGTTTACCAGAGACGAGAAGAAGATTGCCCGCAGAGACGCCTTTTGCAGCCGTCCGTTGATCTCGTCGAACTGCTCCATGGAGGCCTTCTCGTGGCCGAAGGCCTGCACCACCTTGATATTGCCGATGGTCTCGTCGATCAGGCCGGTCTGCTCGCCCCGGGTAACGGACTGGAGCTTGAACATGGAATACGTCCGTGTCGCAATGAAATTCGCCACCAGCAGCGACAGCGGCGTAATGCAGACCACCACCAGCGCAATGCCCCAGTGAATGCGGACCATGAAAACAAGCGTTCCCAGAATGGTCATCACGCCGGTAAACAGCTGGGTAAAACCCATGAGCAGTCCGTCGGCGAAGGTGTCCACGTCAGCCGTCACCCGGCTGACCACATCGCCCTGAGGCTGTTTATCAAGATAGGAAAGGGGCAGCACCTGAATATGCCGGAAGGCTTCGTTCCGGATGTCCCGGGTAACGCCGTAGGTCATGTGGTTGTTGATCTGATTCATGAGCCACTGCGCCAGCGCCGCCACGGCGGCGCAAATCGCCACGTTGCGCAGATAGCCCCACATGGCGGTAAAATCCACCCGTCCGGCATCGATAATGCAGTCAATGGCATTTCCCACCAGAATGGGGATATATAAACTCATGACCACGTACAGCGTCGCCAGCAGCAGCGACGCGACCAACCCCACCCAATAGCGCCGGATGCGGCGCAGTACCTTTCGCAGGATCGCCATCTGATTAGCCATTTTGCACCGCCTCCTTGGGGAACTGGGAATAGTATATCTCCTGATAAACCGGGCAGGATTCCAGAAGCTCATCGTGGGTACCCTTGCCCGCCAGAACGCCGTCGTCCAGCACCAGAATTTCGTCCGCATACCGCACGGACGCCGCTCTCTGGGAGACGATGAAGGTCGTGGGCGGATCATCCATTCTGCGGATGGCCATACGAAGACCCGCGTCGGTAGCATAGTCCAGCGCGGACGCGCTGTCGTCCAGAATCAGGATGCGGGGCTTCCGCACCAGAGCACGGGCAATGGTGAGACGCTGGCGCTGACCGCCGGAGAAGTTGACGCCCCCCTGTTCCACGGGTGCGTCCAGTCCGTTTTCCTTGCCCTCGACCACTTCTTTCGCCTGTGCAACGGTCAGCGCTTCCCACAGATCACTGTCCGTGGCGCTGGCGTTGCCCCAGAGCAGATTCTGCCGGATGGTACCCTTGAACAGCACCGCCTTCTGGGGAACGACGCCGATGGCCTGCCGCAGGGACGTCAGGTCATACGCCCCCGTCTCCACGCCGTCCAGCAGCACCTTTCCTCCAGCCGCGTCATAGAGCCTCGGAATCAGATTCACCAGCGTCGTCTTGCCGGAACCGGTGCCGCCGATGATGCCGATGGTCTGCCCCGGCCGGGCGGTGAAGGTAATGTGCTCCAGAGAGGGGTTTCCCGCACCGTCATACCGGGCGGTCACGTCCTGAAATTCCACCTGTCCCTTCAGATCCACAGCCGTGCGGGTACCGTTTTCCTGGCCGGGTTCCAGCTCCAGCACAGACGCCACCCGGTTCCCGCAGGCGACAGCCTTGGTGATGGTGATGATCAGGTTTGCCATCTTGATCAGCTCCACCAGAATCTGGGACATATAATTGTAAAGCGCGATGACCAGGCCCTGGGTCAGCACGCCGCTTTCCACCTTCAGCGCGCCCACATGCACCAGCAGCACCACTGCCAGATTGATGACCACGTAGGTCACAGGGTTCATCAGAGCGGAAATCCGTCCTGCGGACAGCTGCTTGCGGGTCATGTCCTCCGTTTTTTCCTCAAAGGACGTAACCTCCGCGTCCTCCTTGCAGAAAGCCCGCAGCACCCGAACGCCCGTCAGATTCTGCCGGGACGCGGAGGTCACGCTGTCAAGGGACGCCTGCACCCGCCTGTACATGGGCATGGTGATCAGCATAATGCCAAAGACGATGATGCACAGCACCGGAATGACCCCGGCGAACACCAGCGCCGCCTGAAAATCGATGGTAAAAGCCATGACCATGGCGCCGAACACCACGAATGGCGAGCGCAGCAGCAGCCGCAGCGTCAGGTTCACGCCGTTCTGCACCTGATTGATGTCGGAGGTCATCCGGGTGATCATGGTGGATGCGCCCAGCTTATCGACCTGACTGTAGCTTAAGTTCAGAATATGCTCCAGCACCGTATGCCGCAGCCGTGTGGAAAAGCCCACCGCCGCCACAGCAGAAAAATACTGCGCTGTCACCGAACTGGCAAGCCCCACGACGCCCAGTCCGATCATGACGGCGCACATTTTCACAATGTAGCCCCGGTCGCCGCTGCCGATGCCCTTATCCACGATACTGGCCACAACCAGCGGCACCAGCAGCTCAAACGTGGCCTCCAGCAGCTTGAACAGCGGCCCAAGGACACATTCTTTTTCATAGCCCTTCAGATATTTGAGAAGTTTTTTCATACGCTCACCTCATAACGGCGTCATTATAACACCCTTCTTGCCGGAAAGCAATGTCGTGTCGCATAAAACGGGGCGATTTGTCAGCGTCGTTCCCCACCTACGCCGCGGAAATCGGTGGTTGATCTGAAAAAGCAGTTGACATTTCCGCCAATTCCGGATATAATGAGTTGGCTAAAGAAATGCTAGTGTAGCACAGTCGGTAGTGCATCTCACTCGTAATGAGAAGGTCGCCTGTTCGAGTCAGGTCACTAGCTCCACAGAAAATCCCTAGAGCCGCAACGGTTTTAGGGATTCTTCATTTTTAGGGGTTCTATGTGAAAAAGCCCATTTGATGGCTATTTGATGGCTATTGCAAGATTTTTTCTGCTTTGATGGCTAAAAAGGCTGTCCGGTTTTTTGACCGGGCAGCCTTTTCAGCAATTACCGTGCTTTCGCCGCAAGCATATTTTCCAGCGCATTTGACGCCTTGCGGTCTGTTTCCGACAATGCGTGGGCGTAGATATTCATGGTGGTGGATGCCTGTGCGTGTCCAAGCCGGCTTGATACTGTCCGAACATCCTGTTTCCCGGCAATCAGCAGGGTTGCCGAGGTATGCCGGAGGCCGTGGAACGGAATGGCGGGAAGCTGCTGCGCCGCCGGCTTATCTGCGTTATAACGGGTGATCGCGTCCTGAAACGCCGAGTATGGGGTAGAGTAGCCCATCTGTCTCCCGTTTTCCTGAATGAACAGCCATTCCCCGCCTTGCCAATAGTCCCCCAACATAAGACGGTATTTAAGCCGTTCCCGCCGCAACGCCTTAATGCGCTGTGTCAGGAAGTGAGGAATGGGCACAGTACGGCGGGAGGTTTTGGGTTCTTTGGTGATCTGCTTTCCCGCCACGACGCTGACCGCCTTTGAAACTGTGACGGTATCGTTCTCAAAATCGACATCAGACCATTCCAATGCCAGCAGCTCCCCTTTTCGCAGCCCCGCATATATCGCAAGGTTAAACAGCACCCGGAGCTGTTCCGGGACTTCCTTTGTGCGTTCATAGTCACCCACGGCATATTCAATACCTGTATCGTCCGTTCTGCTGTGTCCTCTGGTCTTGACAGTATATGGCCGTTCAATGTAGTCCAGGAATGCTGCCGCCTGTTCCGGGGTGAAAAATTCCAGCTTATCCGCTGCCCGTTCCCCCACGGTTCGGACTTTATCCATAGGGTTCTTCTCTATCGTTTCCCATTCCGTGGCGGTTCTCAGGACGGAGGAAAGCACGTCCTGCGTTTTCTTGATTGTTGCACGAGAATACCCACCGGGCTTTCCGTCCCGCCTTGCGCCGTCTTTTGTCATACCGACAAAGAAACCGTTTAGAACAGCGGGGCGCAATTCTGCAAGCCGCATGTGTCCTAAGGCCGGAAGGATTCGCTTGTTCAGCTCGTTTGTATAATCCTCCAGTGTTTTCGGTGCCAGCTTCTGGACGGCGTATTCCGAAAGCCAGCGGTCTGCAAAGACTTTCAGTGTGATCTTGCGTCCGTCAAGAGCAATGCCGTTTTTTACGTCCTCTTCAAACTTTCGCGCAAAATCTTCCACGGCCTTTTCCCTTTTCTTCGGGGTAAGGCCGGGTTCTGGCGTGAATGTGATCGTCTCCCGCAGATGCTTCCCCTGAATGTCATAGCCGCAGCTGACAGTGATCTGATAGGAGCCGTTGCGTTCTTTGATCGTCGCCATTATTCCACCTGCCCATCTGCAGCCGTGTATTTGGCCACGAGATACTTTTCAATCGCCCTCGTTATCCTGGTGCTGTAGCTTTCAATAAGCTGCGGCACCGGGATTCTTGTTTTCCATTGCCCCTTGACCGCTGTTTCCCCGGAGCGGAGCCATTCCGCATAATAACGCAATAAAATATATTCCCGTACAAACGTTTCTTTCCCGGTGTAAACAGCGTCTAGAATGTCATTCAGAAAGTCCAGATACGGTTCACCGCCGTTAATGATTACAGTCCCGTCTTTGGGGGTTTCAAAAGCCCCGCGAGCCTTATTTCCCTGCATTTGGTGCAGCCTTAAAACGTTGTCTTCAGACAGTCCGGTGTATTCGGTCACGGCCTGCATGGTCGTTCCCGGCGTTTTCGCCAGCGAGATACCGAGAAGATAATCCGTTGACACAGAGAAGAAGTCTGCGATTTTCGCAAGCGTCTCATACCCCGGTTCGCTTTCACCGTTCACGTATTGGCAGACGGTCTGACGCGTTCTGCCTATTTTGGCAGCAAGCGTGTCCTGCGTGACTCCGTATTCTTTCATGAGTTCCCGCATGTTTGCAGCGAATGGTGAGTTGTACTTCTCGTTAAAGCTCTTTTTGACGCGCCCCATGTTACCCCTCCCGGTTTTCCGTTAATTGTTGACAAACTCAGCCTAAAATGCCGATTACGAACTTTGTACCACCTAGTAAATCAGATAGCTATTGCAACTTTTCAAAACCTGTGGTTTATGGTTGTTTTTGCCGTTTTCATTTAATATAATAAGGCTTGCAAGGCAGAAAGTCAACAACTTTTTCGAGTTTAGGAGGAGAATTATGAAAAATGTGAAGATTCGCGAGGCAGCAAAGCGGGCAGGTGTGTACCTGTGGGAAATCGCGGAACGCTATGGGTGCAATGATGGGAACTTCTCCCGCAAATTGCGGCGGGAACTGCCAGCAGCTGAGCAGGAGAAAATCATTGCCATCATCGAGGAGGTGGCGCGGGAGAAAAAGGAGGCGGTCTAATGCGGGACGTCCTAACCATCCGTGAGGCCGTCCAGCGCTCCAAAGATGAGGGCGTGCCGGTTTCCGAGTACACATTGCGTCGTTGGGTCAAGATTGGAGCCATTCCGACCCGGCAGGCCGGAACAAAGACGCTGCTATACTGGCCGCGCCTGGTGGAGTTTCTGACCTGCGTGGACGGCTGCGACAACGCCCCCGCCACCCTGGGGGAATCTCCCGGGATTCGCCGGGTTGACGAGCGGAGGTGACAGCATGCCGGTCTTGAGACAATCACATGTACGTAATTTCACGACTTTGCCAAATGAACTTTTACAGGATCAGCGGCTTTCTTGCCGTGACCGTGGATTATTGGTCTGGATGTTGTCAAAGCCGCCCGATTGGAGTTTTTCAAAGAAGTCCATAGAAGCAGAGCTTGCAAATGATGGTGAAAGCTCCATTCAGGCAGGAATGAAGAGACTTCAAAAGGCTGGCTATTTGCGCATTGAGCGCAGGCGGCAGGAGCGGGGCAAGTTATCCGCCTCCATTTGGACGGTGTTTGACTGTCCACAACTGGAAAACCAATCTGTGGGTAATTCACCACAACTGGATTTTCCCCAGCTGGATAATGCCGCTTATACAAAGGATAGAAAGAACAAAAGAGAAAAGGCTGTGCCCGCCTTAGAGGGCGGGCGACAGCCAGAGATTTACTTTGACAGTGAGGCAGGCGAATGGAAACGGAGGGGGACGGCATGACCGGAAATGAAAGCTACTTAGCCGGGGCGATTCTGATTGACGCGGCAAGCGTCCTCCCGGTGATCCAGGGGCTTGTCAAACCGGATGATTTCCAAATTGAGGCTTACCGCACGGTGTTCACCGCCGCCGCTTCCCTGGCGGCGGACGGTGAACCGGTTGACCCTGTGTCCATCCAGGCCAGGGCAAGGAAGCAGGGAGTGGATTTGTCAAACCAACTTCTCACGGAACTGATGGAGGTCGTACCGACCTGCACCAATGCGGCGGATTACGCCCACCGTGTGGCGGAGGACGCACGTGTACGGCAAATAAAGGAGCTGGCTACCCGGATTCAGGAGGACAGCGTTTCCAGCCCTGACGAACTGCTGGCGACACTACAGCGGGAAGCCGAGGACATCCGGGGCAGCAGCTACCGGCGGGGGCTACTCAGTCCAGCCGACACCCTCCACCGGTTCAACGATTTGGTGGTTAAGGCCGGGGCGGGGCAGGACAACTTTGTCCCGTCTGGCTTTCCCCGACTTGACGAGATTCTGGGCGGCGGTTTTATCCGGTCTGGCCTGTACATTTTGGGGGCGCGTCCGGCAATGGGCAAATCCACCTTTGCCGTGAATCTGGCGGACAATATCGACGGAAACGTTCTGCTCGTGTCTCTGGAAATGAGTCCAGAGCAACTGACGGCAAAGCGCGTTGCTCGTCTGACAGGGATTCCCGCCGGAAAACTGCTGCGCGGTGCCGTGACCGACGAGGACTGGCAGAAAATTGCCGTTGCGAACTCAGCGCTTTCAGAACAGGGCGTTTACATCAATTCCCGCTACGGGTTGACCGTGCCACAAATCCAGCTATTGGCGCAATCCGTGCCGGAGCTGCGGGCGGTGATCGTGGACTACCTGGGGTTAATCCAGCCCGCCACCCGGGGCGGAAACACCTATGAAACCGTCACCGCCATCAGCCGGGAGCTGAAGCTGCTTGCGATCTCCTTGAGCGTTCCGGTAATCTGTTTGTGTCAGCTGTCCCGGTCGGTCGAGAGCCGGGAGGACAAGCGCCCCAGATTGTCAGACCTGCGGGATTCGGGAGCCATTGAGCAGGATGCAGACGCGGTCATGTTCCTGTACCGGGACGACCACTACGCCGGAGCTGCCGCCGATGGGCAGCCGTCGCTTGTGCAGCTGGATATCGCCAAAAACCGCCACGGCCAGACCGGAGAAACCCAGTTTTCTTTCTGGATGCGATCCAGTACGTTCAAAGAAATTTCATAATTCGCCAGAGCCAAGAGCCAGAGCAGCCCAATTCATGGGGGCTTAGGCTCATTGCCTAGCCCCCCACATCAGGAGGTTAGGCAATGAGCAAATGGGAAAAATACGAGGAAGAGAAGAAAAAGCTTAAGAAAATGGGACTTTCTCATTCTGAATATGAGAAAGCTATCATAAATCTGTGTAAAAAATTGAAAATTTGACATCAGGAGGTCACGAGCATGACAAATACAAAGGAGTTTTCCTACACCATCGAGAAGCATTTCGGAACCGTGAGCGTTGCCGGTTCCCTGCCCCTTGAGCTGAATCTGGTGTCGTTCGCCGGAGCGCCTGCCCGGTACGATCTGCGGAAATGGCGGGATAAGGCGAACGGAGAGCACACCATGCAGAAGGGGATTACCCTGACCCGTGAGGAGCTGTGCGATCTGCGCGCCTTCCTCAACGGCATAGAGGACATCTGACGGATACATACCTGTCTCTTATACACATCTGACGCTGCCGACGATATGCAGTGTGTAGA
>OJPH01000194.1_pt1 | contig 52198 bp, 72 predicted proteins | sample 1598481 | NCBI WGS metagenome assembly OJPH01 (sample SAMN03922482, study PRJEB24848) | human gut metagenome | isolation source: stool sample | host: Homo sapiens | place: Germany | collected 2011-05 | reverse complement strand
CCAAAATAAGAACAAACAAAATGGCTTTGGTATCTGCTATCATTTTGCTATCAAACGGGAAATGAGATTTTCAAAAAGTGAGCGTTTTCAAGGCTTTTCAGCCCCTCATGTTCACTTTTTCCTCATTCCCACTCTACGGACGAAGTTTGTCACCCCTCGTTTGACGCTCTATAATCTTCGTTTTATTACACGCATTACTTCAAACGCGGATTTTTTACACGACTCCCGAGGATTTTTTCATACCAAAGTAATGCCAGCGGCAGGCCGTCGAAAGGCCCAAATGCCACGGTAATACCACGGGCCGAAGGGGCTATTTCATGAGGTCATCCAGCTTCTTTACAGTGTCCTCATGCTTGTTCGGATAGAGGTGCCCGTAGGTACGAAGGGTAGTCTCAACGTCCTCATGCCCGAGGCGTTCGGAGACAAGGAGTATCGGGGCTCCCATCTCTATAAGCAGCGAGGCGTGAGAATGCCGGAGGTCGTGCAGACGGATTTTCTCGACACCGGAGGCCGCGCAGGCTTTTTCCATCTCCTTGTGAAAGAAGGACTTTGTGAACGGGAAAAGCCTTTCGTCCGGGGAGTAGTCATAGAGGCGCGTTGTGTATTCCTGCACTACGGCGCAGAGCTTGTCCGGCAGAGGAATAACGCGCTTGCTCTTTTGCGTTTTCGGTTCGGTGATAACCTCCCGGCCCTTTATAGACTGGAAGGACTTTGAGACCGAGAGCGTCTTCTTCTCGAAGTCGAAGTCATTGAGCGTAAGCGCGAGCAGCTCCCCGATGCGGATGCCCGTCCAGAACAGCAAGGAGAACCCGGCGCGGGCAGAAGGGCGCTCCACGCAAGCGAGGAACGCCTCAAACTGTTCCTTCGTCCAGAACTTCATCGCGTCGGCGTTCTTCCGGCCCACACTCCCGGCGACGTGGCAGGGATTTGAAGGGAGGCCGTAGTAGCAGACAGCATAATTCAGCACCGCGACAAGCTGATTATTTATTGACTTCACATAGGTCTGCGCGTACCCCTTTGACAGCAGCTCGGATTGCCATTTCCGCACATGGGCGGGAGTTATCTCATTTACCTTTAGAGCCTCGTAGAACGGTAGTATATGCCGCTCTACGAGGTATTTTTTGCTTTGTAGGGTATTTTCCCGCAGCCGGGAGGCCATATCATCACAATAGAGCTCCCAGAGGGAGGCGAAGGTCATATCGCAGGAACGCTCTTGCTTTGCAAGGAATTCGCGCTCGAATTCCTGCGCGTCCTTCTTACGCTCAAACCCGCGCTTCTTCTTGAGCTTCCGGCGGCCCTGCCAGTCGGTGTAGTAGAAAGAGGCGTACCATGTTCCTCGCTCGTCATCCTTGTAAACCGGCATCGGCACCACCTCCATCCCGCCGGAGCCCCCAGACAGATTTTAGGCGGTCAAGGGTAAACTCCCAGCTCGGAGCCGTCGGGCGGCAGGCGATGTTCTGATTGCCAAAGAAGCCGAACTCGTGTACGGCCTCGTCCTTCGGGACGGAGACTTCCCAATCCACCTTCACGATAAATTCCTGCTCGTCATAGTCGGTTCTGTCCCGATGGTAGTGACCCTTGAGCGGGAGCTCGAGGAAGGGAACGTCCTTCCCATCGACGGAGAGAACCGCCTCCGGGGCCGGGACAGCCTTCTCGCGGACGGTGCAGACGCCGACATAGCCAGAGCCCGGAATGCGAACCCAGACCCGCGAGCCCGGCTCGATAGAGGAAATGACTTGGTGATACCATTTCCCGCCGCCACCGCAGATAAAGCCGTACTTCCGGGCCTCCTCCCAACTGCGGCTCTCGCTGTCTCCGAAATTGAAGAAGTATTCCCCATTCCATTCACGGCGGCCAACAGCAGGAGCAGCAGCAAGCTCCTCACGGTCACGCAACCACGCCCGAGACAGCAGCAAGGAGCCGTTGTACTCGAGGACACAGAAGAACAGGATGTTGATATTTACTTTGAAGGCCTCGGACAGATACTCGATGATGCGCTCGGTGCTGCCGTCCATTCTCGTCGCTACGACGACGATTTTTACCTCATTCCGGCCAGCGTCGCCCCGAAAGGCGTCGGCATCCAGCTTCATCCCGAATTTCCGCTCATACGCCTTGTCGAGCGTCTCGGGCCGCCCCAGCTTCCGGCTGTATGCCATGTAGGTCTCGGCTATCTGGGCCGCCGTGAAGACGGAGACGCAGGAAGCGTAGTCAAGCGCCTGGGCCGTTACCTCTCTCGGCGTCAGCTCGCGCTTTAGCTCGACGACCACCAAAGCCCCCTGCTGGTCGATGCAGAGGATGTCAATGAAGCCGCCACCCTCCGTCTTCACCTGCCGGCCTATCACCAGCCACCCGGCGTCGAGAATTTCGATGTTCGCGGCGAGCAAGTCTTCAATCTGCTTCTCGCTCGGAGCCTTCACCTCCCGCAGCCTTTTCCCGTCGGAAAGCGACCATACCTGTTGTTCAAGCCCCATAGGCATCGCCCTCCGAAGCGCCAGCTATTGCGCGGCGCATTTGAGCCACAGAGGGCGCAGCGAGCAGCCGGAGCCCCCAGACGCGCTCATAGCTCTCCACCTCATCGGCTGCCAGCGAAGCAGCGGAGAGGTCTCCGGCCAGAATGGCACGGTCATATCGGCGGTGAAGGAGCGAGAGCTCCCGGACACGCTCATCCTTGCAGGCCGGGCAGAGCCCGGCGGTCAACTCAACACAATTTGTTTCGGCCCCACAGGCCGCACAGCGAAGATACCCAACCTTCACTCGTCACCACCTCCAAGAGGGAAATCCAAATAAATCACCCTGCCGACCCGATGGAAGCCTCGGGCTCGGCAGCTTTTTTGCCCTCATCGCCGACGGACTGCGAAGGCACCAGCCCGGCCCGGCGGTACATCTCGCCCAGAATATAGACCTGCTCCGGCCTCGAGAGAGCGTGATAGGCGCTCAAGACCTCCTCGTCAGCCGGGGAGATAGAGTATTGCTTCTCCTCCCCGGTCAAGATGTAGTCCGTAGAGACGCTAAAGAATTCCGCGATACCGGCAATATACTCAGCCCCCGGATTTGTACCCCGCGTTTTCCATGTACTTAACGTGCGCGTCGAGACGCCAATGTGCGCGGCGAGGTCTTTTTGGTCTCGGCCATCGGAAGCCAAGAGAGAAAAAACCCTCTCACAAATCGTCATTTTAGCTCCTCCAATCCGCAAGCGCAGATGCCTGCTGAAAATTTTTTTGAAAAAATCCGAAAAAGGGCTTTACAAATCCTCAAATGCGGACTATAATTAAATCACACCAAACGAAGAAGGCAACAATCACAGCCCACCATACACGGGCCGCCAAGCCCGCCGCATGAGAAAGGAGCCCACATGAATACCTACAAAATCACCTTCACCCGCGAGAACGGCACCGTCGGCTCGGACAACTTCACCGCTCCGAGCGAGGCGCAGGCCCGGCGTGACTTCAAGGAGGTCTACCGCCACGGGAACGGCACTATCACCAGCGTAGAGCTCGTGAGCAGCGACGCTCCCGCCACCAAGCAGCAGGAACGGGACGCCCTCGAGAAAATCCGCAAAATCGTTGCAGAGCTCGGCCCGGACAGCTACATCGCCACCGCCTTCGCGGGCTGCTTCGAGATTGCGGCGGAGAACATCGAAAACGACTTCGCCGACAGCATGAAAGAGCGGTATGAACAGTCAAGAGAAGATGCAGCCCATTTCAAGGCGGCAGCCGACAGTTTCAGCGCCGAACTCGATAAACTTCGGAGCGAACACGCATCCCTCAAGAGCGAGCTTGAGAGCGCCAGAGAAATCGCAATCCACAACGCCAAGCAGTGCGACGAAGCCCGCAACGACATCGGAGAGTACCAGCGCAGGGCCGAGGAAGCCGAGGCCGAGGTCATCCGCCTCAAAGCCAAGCTGTACGACTACATCGTCGCCGGGGCCTAACGGCCCCGGCCCGCAGAAAGGAGAACACCATGAACGCACTCTATATCGAAGGCCGCCGGAGCGGCTACGCCCCGGACGACTGCGGCAAGACCCTCACCGTCGGCGAGCTCATCGAAATCCTCTCGGACTTCGACGAAGACCTCCCCGTCTATCTCCGCAACGACAACGGCTACACCTACGGGAACATTACCGAGCGCACCATCATCCCGTCGGAAGACCTTGAGGAGGGCGACGACGAATGAACACCATATCTTTCGAGGTCAACAATCAGCGGAAGATGAAGCTCGTGCAGCGTCAGCACGACGGGGCGACGCTCCTCGTCATCGAAGACCAGCACGGCGACCATGAAAGCATCCCAGACGAAGAAGCATTCATCAGCCCCGGAGACTTCGTCATGCTCATCAACTACTACCGCACCTGCCGGCGCGAGGGCAAGCCCATCTTGTAAGGAGGTGAACATCGTGAGCGAGGAAATCATCCAAGACGGCCTCTGGTATCTGCTGGCCCGGTTCTACGGATTTGAAGACACCGTCCTCAACAAAGTAGCCATCTGCAAGACCCTCAAGGATGCAGGCATCAGCGACACCGAGAAGGGTGTTCTCATTCAGATGGAGGACGGCTCCGAATTCAAGCTCATCATCCAGCAGACGGCCAAGTACGACCCGGCTTACTACGAGCAGCCGGACACACCCACCCATTAAATCATTGTACCACAGAAACACCAAACGCGCAAGGCGCACAAAGACGGAAAGGAGGACGCACCACAATGGCAGTACGAAAGAAGCCCAAGAACGACTTCGGCGTCGAGCTTATGGCATTTTGCGCGGCACACGGTCTCACCTATCGGGACGTTGCCACCGGCGCAGACGTCAAGCGCAGCACTCTCATTGAGTGTACGACTGGCCGCTGCGCCGGGCATGAGCTCATCCCCAAAGTTCGCCAGTTCATGGCGGACTATGAGGCCCAGAAGGCCAGCAGCTAAAGAGAGGAGCGCACCCACGATGAGAAGCACCACAGCGAAATTTCTTTTCGTGGAGGACGTCATGCAAATCCTCGGCATCTCGCAGTCAAAGGCCTACCAGATTATGCGGAAGATAAACCGCGAGCTCGAGGCGGAAGGCTATGAGACCATCGCCGGGAGAGTACCCCGCCGCCGGTTCTGCGAGAAATTTTACTGCGGCGATGAGCTCCTCGACCAACCTCCACGGCAGACCAAGGAAAGGAGAGAGCACAATGGCAAGACCAAGGCGACGCGCAAGGCGGCAGGCCAGTAAGCGCCTCGCACCCTTCTACCGCATGACCTTCATCATCCTCATGGGGGCCGTCGCGGCCCGGCTCATCATCCTCGGCATCGACGTCCTCGGGGCCCGCACAGGCCTCCCCGGCGGAGAACTTTTCATTCCACTTTACATCATCATCGCCCCCGTATTTGGCTGGCAGCTTCGAGGCTGGACGGCCACCGGAGGCCATCAGAGACGAAAGGAGACCAGACCACGCACAACTATTTCTGCGACCACTGCGGAGCGGCTCTCGACCCCGGAGAGATTTGCGACTGCAAGCAGCAGCCGGAGGAGAGCGAGCGGCGCATCGTAACTTATGCTGATTGGGAGGCCGCCGGAGACTTTAGCAAGGCGGCGCAGCCCGGAGATTACGTCGAGGAGCGCATCGTCGATGATATGCGCGACGTCCTCCCGCCCGCCAAGATGGAGCGCGGCTTCCTGCAGGTCGGCGAGCCGTACAGCCACGAATTCGACCCGGAGACCGGCCACTGGCGCGGCACCTTCCCAACCTTCGTAAAGGAGGGCCAGAACTGGAAGTACTGCGGCAACTGCTTCATCGGTAAGACCACCCCGCCCCCGGCACCCATCCGTCGATAAAGGAGGGCAGCGAGATGAGCAGTACACCACGCGGGGGGGGGGCACTGTGAGACAGACATTGAGACCCCTCTCACCTCAAGAGCAGGCCGTGGCCGTGCAAAATCATCAGCTCGTGTTCAGCTTCCTTCGGGCGCATCGGCTTCCGCCGGATGAGTACTACGACGTCGTCATCTTCCGCTACCTCCTCACCGTCGAAAACTGGTTCCGGCGGCCAGAGCTCTACCACTACGAATTCAGCACCATCGCGTGGCGAGCGATGAGCTCGGCCCTCCACCATGAACGCGAGAAGGAGCGGCGCAGGATAAAGACCGTCAGCCTCGACGACATCATTCCCGGAAGCGAAGACCTCACATGGGGAGACATCGTCACCGAAGCGAACATGAATTTCACACCCTACTTAACGGAGGTTTACCAATGAAAATCACATACGACCTCGAGCACCTTCCCGAGAGGCGGGCCACCAGCCGCGACAGCGAGGAGCTCCTCGCCCTCAAGGCGTTTCTCGCCGGCCAGCAGCGGAATATGTGCATCGAGTACGACAATGAGAAGGACGCCAAGCGCAGGTACGACAGCCTTCGGAATTTCCGAGGCTCCCGGAAGCTGCAGCCCGTCTTCGACATCTACCGCCGGGAGAAGTGCATCTACATCGTCCGGCTCAAGAAGCCCGCGAGGAGGGAGAACGCATGAGCAAGACCCTCTATTTCGAGGGAGCCGGATGGAGCGGAGCCGACAGCAGCAAGGCAACCATCGGCAACTGTCGCATCCGCACCGCATTCCACCTCGACCCCGAGAAGAAACACCCGCGATGCTCCTGTTTTGGGCCTCACGACGGAGCCGCAGCGGTCTACCTCGAAATCATCTGCGGCACCATCGGCAAGGAAAACAGGAAGCTCGGCCTCGAGCCTACCTACTATGGCTGGATTGACTACCTGCACTACGTCACCGACGACGACAGAAACGACGACTGCAACCGGCACATCCTCCCATTCGAGCGGAGGGCCCGCATCGACTACACCCTCGAGAGCATTTTGAAGTTTGTGAACGACCTCGGGGCCAGCTTCGACGCCGTTGCGGTTTGCCCGGACTTGGGCGGCTACCGCGTATTCCGTGAGGAGTACTCCCCCAAAGGCACAGAGCGCCTCAACTACGGCGATGAATTCCAGTACGACCCGGATATGACAGCTCGCCGGGAAGCGGTTTACAGGCACGTCTATGAGCTTGAGAAAGCAGAGGGCTCGAGATACCCGAACTTCTCCCTCTGGGTAGACCAAGACGACCCCGGAATGCTTCACCTCCTCCGGCATTTCTCCGGCACGTTCAAGACGGCGCACAACACGCACTGGACAATCCGAACGGACACCGGCAGCACCGTCGAGGACTGGATGGCAACCGCCACCGTGACGCCCCTCGGGCGCTATGGCTGTTGAGGGCCCTCCCTCAAGCTCAACCCAATTATACCCCAGAAAGGAGGGAAACAGCGTGGCAACAACCGCAGCATCCGCTACCCAAAGTTACCTCCGCGGTGCACGTTTGCAGGCCGGATATGCGTCACGAGACACGGCGGCCATCAAGCTCAACTACTCGCCCGAGACCATAGGGCGGCATGAGCGAGGCGACGTACCTGTCTCCCCGGACGACATCATCCGATATGCGGAGGGCTACCAGAGGCCCGACATCATGCTCCGCTACTGCGCGAGCTGCCCCGTCGGAAAGAAGACCGGCAAACGGGCAGTAGACCGCGACCTTCCGTGGGCCGCCCTTCGCGTCAGCCAGAGGCTCCAGAAGGCAAAAGAAATCGCCGACAAGCTCGAAAGCATTGCCGACGACGGAATTGTAGACCACATGGAACGCGCAGACTTCGACACCGCACTCGCGTTTCTGCGCTCCCTCGAGGAGACTATTACCGATATGCTTCTCTGGGCGATGAGCCGAGAGACGGAAAAGAGCCGCCCCGCTGCAACGGAAACGGCCCTTGTCAAATGAAACTACGGTCAGTATAGCACGGCGAAGGCCGTGTGTCAAGGAAGGAGACCACCATGAACAACAACATCACTGGCACCATCGTCCAGCTCAATGAATACCCCCCGGACAAGTTCAACGTCCTCATCCCCGTCACCACCATGCAGGTCATGAGCAACCTGCAGCGCATCATCGTGAACAAGGTGCAGCTCGACGTTGCAGACCCGGATAACAGCAAGGACATCTACCGCGAAAAGAGCAGCGGAAAGTACGCCATCACCAAGGTCGGCGGCATGAAGCTGGCCGCAGCAGCGAACATCAGCATCGTTGACACAGAGAGCGGTATGACGGACGGCTGTAAGAGGTGCGTTGACATGGCCCGCGCCGTCGGGAAGCCCAAAGCCTGCGGCACCTGCCCGGCTCGCTACGACGTGGCCGTCACCGTCACCATCCGCGTCCCGGAGCCTTCCGGCGGCTTCCGCCTCATGAAGGCGACGAAGGAAATCGACTGTGCAGCCGAAAAGGAGAGTATGACAGAGGCCCAATACAAGCGGTTCCTCCCTCATCGGACGGCGATGGCAGAAAGCAAGGCATTCATGCGGGCGCTCCGCGCAGCCCTCGGCCTCGCGGCGACCTACTCCCTCTCGGAGCTTCGCAAGCCCTTCATCATCGCGCACGTCGTCCCCAACCTCGACGCCCCGGAAATCAAGGAGGCCGTCGCCTCCAACTACTTGCAGTCGATGGGGATGCTGTTTGAGGGCGCGGGAGCACCGAGAGCAGCCCTCCCGGCGGCCCAGACGACGGCAGAGGTCATCCCGGACGACGGAGCCGACGGCGGTTACGAGGCCGGAGGTATGCCGGAGGAGCCGGACGACGCCCCGGACTTCGACGACCCGGACGCCATCTTCTGCGATGACTGCGGAGAGCAAATCGTCGAGACCAGAGCAAAGGACGGGCGCATCTGGACGCCCGAGAACATCAAAGGGTACAGCGAGCGCAAGTTCGGACGCTGCCTCTGCACCCGCTGCCAGAAGGCGGAGAAGGCCGCGAGAGGAGGCCGATAAGCATGACGGAGCAGCACATCGCCGTATGCGAGGCGCTCGACTGGTGCGTCCACGATGACCCGGAGGAAGACTATGTTGAGCTCGAAAAATACTCCCCTGCCGGGGAAGACTTCATCTTCGGCGTTCAGAAGGAGAATTTCGTCAAAAACGTCCGTGAGTACGCCGACGACTTCGACGTAGATGAGCACGTTGAACTCTGGATTGAGGGGCGCGGAAAGCGCGGCGTCCCGGCCACGGCCCGCGAGCTCGTCGAGGACGCCGAGGCCATCAGAGATATGCTCAATGAGCTCGCCGTAGCCCTCACCGTCGCCTCCGAAAAGAAGGGAGCCCTGTCATGAAGTACGAACGCCTCACCCAAGCACAGAAAGACCGCCATCCGTCTATCCACCACACCGGCAGCGTCCGGGGAATGAAAAACCTTGGATTTTGGAGGAAGAAAGACCGCTGCGTCAGATGCGGCCAGTATATCTACAACCTCTCTATGACCATTCGCTAAAGGGGGATTTACATGAAGATTTTGCACACCGCCGACATCCACCTCGGAGACCTTACGGGGCCGGTTCGGGACGGTAAAAACGCCCGCAGGCAGGATACCATCGCCTGCATGAAGTACATCGCGCAGCGGGCCGCGACGGAGACGCCGAACGTCACCATCATCGCCGGAGACCTGTTCAACCGCTCACGCGTCTGGGCCGACACCGCCCTCGACGACGTGAACGACGCCATCACCGAATTCATCCGGCCTTTGTGCCGCAGCAGCGAGCACGTCGTCCTTTTGTTCGGCACCGAGAACCACGACAACCCCCGCGCCTTCGAGACTGTGCGGGAAATCACCAAGGACGAAAAGAACCTCCACATCTACACCGCTCCGGGCATCGAGAAGCTCACCACCAGCGCCGGGCCGGTTCAGATTTTGGCCCTCCCTGGCTTCGACAAAGGCCGCCTGCGGCTGTTCTGCCCCGGAGCGGATAAGGAGACCGAGAACCGCAACGCTACCGCGCTCATCAACGACGTCCTCCTCGGACTGTCCACAGAGCTCGACAAGAGCATCCCGAGCATCCTTGTGGCCCATTACACCGTCGCCGGCAGCGAAGCCGACAACGGCAGCACCTTCCTCGCGGGGCAGGATGTTGTCATCCTACCTTCGACCATCGACAGCACCGGCGTAGACCTCGCCTGTTTCGGGCATATCCATCGCCCGCAGAAACTCCCGTGCAATACCCCGGCCTATTACTGCGGCAGCCCAAATCAGCTCAACTTCAACGACGAAGGCGTCGAACACGGCTTCTGGCTCCACCAGATTTTCACCTCCCCCGTCGGAGAACCCGGCACCGCAGTTGAGACAAAGTTCGTCCGGACGCCGGAACGCCAGCACTACACCTACCGCGTGGGGCCGGAGGACGTCACCGCCTTCACGGCCAGCGGAGAGCTCCCGGAAGCGCCGGAGCCGCTCAAGGACGCAATCGTCCGCGTCCGCTACAACTGCACCGCAGAGCAGGAAAAGGCTCTCAACAAGGCCGACCTGCAAAAGAAGCTACTGGCGGCGGGCGCGTTCTACGTCGCAGAGGTGCTCCCGGAGGACGTCGAAGACGTCGCCGGAGAAAGCGAGGTCACAGAGCACGAAGGCCCCACAGAGGCCCTCGGACGATACCTCAAGAAGCTCGAGGTCGCGCCGGAGGAGGCGGCCCGGCTCATGGAGCTCGCCGCCCCGCTCATCAAGAAGGCGGACGACGGCAGGGACGCCGACAAGCGCACCGGCAACTTTGCCCCCATCTCCATCGAGGTCAAGAACTACCGCAGCTACACCGAGGCGGAATTCGACTTTTCGGACGTCCACATGGCTATGGTGAACGGGCAGAACGGCGTCGGCAAGAGCAGCCTCTTTATGGACGCCATCGCTGACTGCCTCTATGAGCAGACCCGGAAGGAAGACATCGGAGGCTGGGTGCGGGACGGCACCAAGAGCGGGGCCATCACCTTCACCTTCGGCATGGGAGCAGAGACCTATCGCGTCATCCGCACAAGAACCAAGAGCGGGCGCGGCACACTCGCCATCCACCGGCGCAACCCCGAGACCGGCGAATGGCTGGACGAAAGCGACACCACCATGAAGCTGACGCAGGCCCGCATCGAGCGTGTCCTCGGAATGGACTGCAACACCTTCTGCTCCGTGGCGCTCATCCGGCAGGACGCTTACGGCCTGTTCCTCGAGGCCAGCAGCGACAGGCGTATGGAAGTCCTCTCGGCCCTCCTCGGGCTGGACATTTATGGCCGGCTCGAAGACCTTGCCAAGGACGGGGCCAGCGAACAGCGCCGGAAGATTGCCGCCACCCGCGAGCGCCTCTCCGTCCTCGAGGAGCAAATCGACGCGAAGGCAGAGCTCGAAGCCGAGCTCGGGCAGTACGACGACAAAATCACCGCCGCGCAGAAAGAGGCGGAGACCCTCGAGACGGCCATCGCCGCCGCGCAGCGCAGCGAGGCCATGCGAGAGGAGCTCACCAAACAGGCAGAGGCCAAGGAGCGGGAAGCGGCGGCCACAGGGGCCGACATTACCGACAAGGGCAACCGGCTCTCCGCAGTGAAGGCGCAGCTCTCCAACGCAGAGACGCTCGCCGCAGCCGCCCCGGCGGCAGAGGAGGCGGCAGCAGCCGTCGAGGATGCCCGCGCCGTCATCGAGGCGGCGGCACCGCATGAGGAGAGGATGAGGGCCTGCATCCAGAGCATCGCCGACAAGGAGAAAACCCTCATCACCGCAGACCGCGCCATCCAAAGCGCCCGGCAGACCATCGCGGAGGCGAAAGCCATCATCTCCAAGGGCGAGGACATCCGGCAGGCACAGGGAGCCATCGAGGCCCTCGGCACCCGGAGGGCGGACGCAGAGGCCCGGCTCCGCAGCTTCCAGCAGGCCCACAAAGCCGTGCTCGAGGCAAAGGCGGCCAGAGACGCCCAGCTCGCAGAGGTCAAGGCGGAAATCTCCCGCCGGGAGGAGCGCATCGCCTACTACGCCAAACGGGCGGCCCTGCTCGAAGACAGCGGATGCCCGGCCCCGGAGAACGCGACCTGCAATTTCCTCAAGGATGCCGTAGCGGCAAAGGGCAGCCTCGAAACGCTCCGGGAGGGCCTCGCAGAATACCGCGCCGCAGCAAAGGCCGAGTACGAGCGGCTCACCGCCGCCTTCCAGCAGGCGAAGGCCGCATATACGGCCATTGGAGACCCGGCAGCGGAGCTCGAGGAGATTGCGGCGGAGGAAGCTGGGCACCGGCAGCTCGCCGGCCTCGCTCCCAAGCTGGCAGCAGCGGAAACGCTCGTCGAGGAGCTCACCAAGACCATCGAGACCGAGGAGGCCCGCATCCGCGAGACCACGAAGGCCATCGAGGAGGCAAACGCAGCCCTCCCGCAGTACCGCGAAGCCCACACTCGCGCAGAGGCCGCCAGAGCGTCCTTAAACGCGAAGAAGGCGCTGGCCGACACTTTACCCCAGTGTAGGGCGGCATCGGCCACAGCGGACGCCCTGCGTCCGCAGGTGTCCTCTCTCGAGGCAGACATCGAGCAGCTCAAGCAGAAACAGGCTACGGCCACCGTCGAGGCGGCGGCCATCCGCAGCAAAATACCGGCAGAAACGGGCGGCAGCACACTGGTGGCCCTCACGGCCCGCCGCAGGGAGCTCACGGAAACCGTCAACGCCCTCTCGGCCAGCAAGGGCGGAACCAGAACAAAGCTCGACGCCATCGCCGAGGCAGAGGAGCAGGCCGGGGAGTACCGCAAGGACATCACGGCCATCGCCAGAGCCCTCAACGACTATCAGACGCTCGTGCAGGCGTTCGGGCTCGACGGCATCCAGTACATGATAATCCGAGGCGTCGTCCCCGAGATTATGCACCGGGCAAACGACATCCTCGCGGCCATGACGGGCGGGCGCATGGCGGTTGACATCCGCACCGAAAAGGAGCAAAAGAGCACCCAGAAAATCGTGAACAGCCTCGAGGTGTGGATAAACAGCATCACCGGCGGCAGTAGACCCTACCAGAGCCACAGCGGCGGCGAGAAGGTCAAAATCGCGCTGGCCGTCACGCTCGGCCTTGCAGACGTCAAGGCCCGCCGGGCAGGCGTACAGCTCGGAATGCTGTTCATTGACGAGCCACCCTTCCTCGACGCCGACGGCACCGAGGCATACGCGGACGCCCTCGCCAATATGGCAGCCCGGAACCCCGGAATGAGAATTCTCGCAATCAGCCACGACCCCACCATGAAGGCGCGGTTCCCGCAGAACATCATCGTGCAGGGCGGAGAGAACGGCAGCAGCGTGTCTATGGAATGAGGGGAGGCCCGCCTCCCCCTTCCTCCAAAGGAGGTGAACCCAAGTGCCGGATGAAGCACGCGAAGGCTTCATGTTCTTCCGCAGCTACTACGAAGGGGCGAAAGAGCTGGACGACGAACAGCGCCTCGCCTTCTACGACGCGCTCATAGAGTACGCGCTCAACGACACGGAGCCTACCATCTCCGGCGTCCCAAAGAGCTGCTTCGCCTTTGTTAAGCCTGTGCTTGACAGGAGCAAGGCGAGAGCGGAAGCAGGCCGCAAGGGAGGCAAAAGCAAGCGCGAAGCAAACAGCAAGCAAAACGGAAGCAACTCGAAGCAACCCGGAAGCAAACCCGAAGCCATAAAGGATAAAGGAAGGGATAAAGGATTAGGAAAGGACAAGCAAGAGGATGAGGAGGATAACCCCCCTTACCCCCCTTCGGGGGATGATGTGGGCCAGCCACCCGAATCGCCCGGCGCAGACCCGGATTTCAGCGAGGAGGAGCCGCCCAGACCCCGCAGGCGTAAACCGTCCACCCTGTCCAAGACCCAAGAGGCCCGCTTCAATCGCTTCTGGGCTATATACCCCCGGAAGGTCAGCATCGGCGACGCCGAAAAGGCATGGGCGAAGATAGAACCGAGTGAGGAGCTCACAGACACTATCGTCGCCGCCGTCGAGACGGCCAAGCGGTGCGACACCCGCTTCCGGGAAACCAGATACACCCCGCACCCTGCGTCATGGCTGAATAGCAAGTCGTGGGAGAACCAGTACGACGGGCCGGAGGACTATCCTCCCCCGCCGCCCCCACGGGGGCCCGGCGGCAGGCCGGACACCCTCGGCGTCCTTGAGGCCATGCTCGGCGAAGAAGGAGGCGACGGATATTGACGCGGGAGGAGACCATCAAGGTCATCGGAATTATCACGACGGCCTACCCGAACTTCGACAAGTTCCGGGACGAAAAGCACATCCGCTCGATGGTAGCCATCTGGGCCGATATGTTTTCCGAGGACGACGCCGGGCTCGTTGCCCTTGCGGTCAAGGAGCACATCAGCACATCGAAGTGGCCGCCGTCCATCGCGGAGATACGCGAGATTATGACACGCATCTCCCACCCGGACATCATACCGCCGGACGAAGCATGGGAGGTCGTCTCCAAGTACCTCGACACCGAGGGAGAGTACAACCACGGGGACATCTACCGGGCCCTTCCGAGGACTATCGCCGAGGCGGTGGACAGCATCGGATATGGACAGCTTTACGCCATGCACGTCGCATACGCACGGGGCCACGCCGCGAAGGCGGGCCTCGACAGGGTGGCGTTCATGCAGGCATACGAAGACAAGGTCGAGCGGCAGCGCCGGAAGGCGATGCTACCCGGAAGCCTCCGCCAGAAAATCGAGGCGGTCAGCGCCGGGCTCGACGACGGAACCCGCAGCCTCATCGAGGGAGTAAACCGGCGGTACGAGGAGCGGCAGGCGTATTACCGGCAGCTTGCAGCTCCAAGATACCCCTTCTCTTTGGCCGGTAGCGAGGACGCGGAAACAAAGCTCCTCGAGGAGCGAGAAAGAAGGGCGCTTGAGGCCCGCTACGAAAGGGATGATTACGAATGAGCAAGGTGAAAGACGCGGTCACACTGGCGATGCTGCTGGTGGCGATTGTGTTTTCGGCAGGATTGCTCACCCTGCCAGAGTACTCCTCTGCGGGCCTTGACGTCTCCGCGCTGCCCTCTGCCGTCCCAGAAGGGGAAACATACCACCCCATCACCACAAGCCCCCCTATGTCCTCTGTGGCGTCCCCTGCGGTCACGCCGGAGCCCCTCTACACCGAGAGGGACGTCGAAATGCTGGCGAAGACCATCTGGGCAGAGGCCAGAGGTGTCCCCAGCGACGCAGAGAAGGCGGCTGTCGCATGGTGCGCCCTCAACCGGCTGGACGCAGGTACATATGGGGAGACCCTCGAGGAGGTGCTCACTACGCCGTGGCAGTTTGCCTACTACGAGAGCTCGCCGGTCACGCCGGAGCTTGAGGCGCTCGCCAGAGACGTCCTCGAGAGGTGGCAGGCAGAGCAGCGCGGCGCGGAAGGCGTCGGGAGAACCCTCCCGGAGGACTACTTCTTCTTCGAGGGGGACGGTCTTCGGAACCATTTCCGCAAGACCTACGAGAAAACCGGGGCGACGTGGGATTGGAGCCTACCAGACCCCTACGGGGAGGCGGCTGTATGAGCAAGACCACCCCGAGAATGTGTAAAATCTTCAACTGCGACAGGCGGCATGGGAATTTCTGCTGCGCCGACTGCGGCTACAAGCGGAACGGTAACTGCAAGAACCCCTGCCTCAACGGGCCGGAGCGGTGCAACTGCGTCGCCGAGCCGGAAACCAAGAAAGCAAAAACGGGAGGTAACACGAAATGAAAGCGAAGCTCAAAACCCTCAAACGCGGGCAGACCTTCTACGGCGCGGGCATCCAGTGGCTCGTGCTGGGCCACACCAACAGCAGCCAAGGGCTACCCATCGTCACGCACATCGTTTCCACCGGCATTGTCGAGCGTCGGGCCTTCGATGAGAAGAACCGCAACGACCTCGGCGTCAGCACCCTGCTCGCCTACCTCAACGGGGAATTCCTCGAGAGGCTCGAGGACGCCTTCGGAGAAGGGGCCGTCGCGGAACAGTTCATCGACCTCACCAGCAACGACGGCCTCAAGGACTACGGGAACGTCAAGACGAAGGTGGGCCTGCTCACCGAGGAGGAATACCGGCAGCACCGCGACATCCTCCCGCCCCTCGGCGGCGAAGGCTGGTGGTGGCTGGCGACGCCGTACTCCACCGAGCGGGCAGGCTACCCCTCTCTCGTCCGCAACGTGAACTCGGGCGGGACGCTCAACGACGGCTGCGCGTACTACGGCAGCCGCGGCGTCCGCCCGGCTTTGTATCTGAAATCCGACATCTCGGTATCTCTGGACGGGAATGACGAAAGCACCATTGAGGTGAGCGAGGAGGAGCTCTATAAGGCGGCGGTGCAGAAGTTCGGCGAGCGGGCCCAAATCCTCGTCGCCATCGAGGAGATGAGCGAGCTCACCAAAGCCCTCCTCAAGTACATCCGTCACGAAGACTTCAACCAAGGGGACTACGACGACATTGTCGAGAGCATCGCGGAGGAGCGGGCCGACGTGTCCATCATGCTCAACCAGCTCGCCGTCATCTTCGGCAAAAACGAAGACGCGGAGACGGAGAAGCTCGAACACCTTGCGGACATCGTCAAGGACGCTTTATGAACAGGCGGATTTTGAAGAAGCGGGCAAAGCAGTTCATGGACAGTTTCACCCGCGAGAAGATACCCGCAGCCTTTACCTCCGAGGAGGAGCGCCGCCAGTACGTCAGCGCCTTTGCCCGGCAGTACGTCGGGCAGGCGGCGCACTTCCCGGAAACAGCGCAGGAGGCCCAGCATGAACATCCACAAGACGAAAATTGAGTGGTGCAGCCACACATGGAACCCCGTCACCGGCTGCCGGCACGATTGCCCCTACTGCTACGCCCGGCGCATCGCAACGCGGTTCGGCCCCAAGATTGACGAATTCCCAGATGAGAGCGGCATCACGGCGTTTGTCAACGAAGGCGTGGACTGCTACGTCGTCGAGAAGCCCACGGAGCTCAAGGACTGGCAGGGCAACTACCGGCGCTCGACGCCTTACCCCAAGAACTTCGCTCCCACGCTCCACAAGTACACGCTCACATACCCGGAGAAGCGCCTTACCCCCGCCACCATCTTCGTCGGCAGCATGGCAGACCTGTTCGGGCGCTGGGTGCCGGGCGACTGGATAGAGCAGGTCTTTGACGCTTGCCGCCGGGCCCCGAGGCACACCTACCTGTTCCTCACCAAGAACCCGCAGCGGTATTGCGACCTCGCCAGCGCCGGGAAGCTCCCCACGGAGCCGAACTTCTGGTACGGAACCACCATCACCCGCCCGGATATGCCCTTCTTCTTCTGGGACAAGGCAAACACCTTCGTGAGCGTCGAGCCCCTTTTGGAGCCCTTCGACACCGAGGCCACCGGCGGCGAAAACCCCTTTGAGCGCGTCGGATGGGTAATCATCGGGGCCATTACGGGCCCCGGAAGCGGGAAGCAGCAGCCGAAGCGGGAATGGGTAGAGGCCATCGTTAAGAAGGCTCGCGAGGCGGGCACGGCGGTCTTCATGAAGGACAGCCTCAAGCCTATCTGGGGCGACGACATCCTCCGGGAGCACCCGCCCGGCATGATAGGAGGCGACAACAGTGGATGAGCGAAGGAAAATCGACTGTGTTTCAGCCGCAGACCGCGATACCCTCGTCATGATACTTGCCCGGAACGGATACGCCGTCCGGCAGGCCAAGGAGAAGCGCGGAACCTCCAAAAGCTACACCTACTTCGTCGAATACTGGAAGGAAGGAGGAAAGCCGCTGTGAGGAAAGGAACCAAGCGCATCACCGTCGTCGTGACGGCCCAGAGCTACTACCACCTGCGCCACCTCGCGGATATGGCCGGCTACAACAGCATCGGGCGCGTCATCGACAAGCTCGTGCGGGAGCACCAGCTCGCCATGCGGGGCGGCTACACTACGGAGAAGCCAAACGAAGGAGAGAGACCATGCAGAGAACGCACAGACCGACATCCCACAAGAAAGACCCGATGAAGCAGTACCAAGGGGCAGTGAGCCGGGCGCAGGGCAAGCACTTCGAGGAGTACATCGACCTCTCCCTCCGCTACTACGAGCAGCGAGGCGAGGCCGTAGTCGAGAAGACGCCGGAGCCCATGCGGCCCACCAAAGACCTCGGAAACGGGAAATTCATCGCGTACTACGAGAAGGCCGCGCAGCCGGATTATAAGGGCACCCTCAAGGGGGGCAGGGCTGTCGTCTTCGAGGCCAAGTACACGCACTCGGCCCAGATGGAGCAGAGCCGCGTCACCCGAGAGCAGGCCGCCCGGCTTGATGACCACCTTGCCGCCGGGGCCATGTGCTTCGTCGTCGCCGGCTTCGGCAACGGAGACGTCTTCCGCATCCCTTGGGAGGTCTGGCGCGACATGAAGACGCACTTCGGGCACAAGTACGCCACCCCGGAGGAACTCGAGGCCTACAAGGTACCTCTGGGCCGGAACGGCGTTCTGCTGCTGCTCGACTAAATGCGTATGGACATCTCAGAAATCTCGCTCAAGGAGGCCAACACTTACGTCGAAAAACACCACAGGCATCACGGCAGGGTAGTCGGCCACAAATGGAGCCTCGCAGCTTACAAAGATGGACGCCTTTGCGGAGTAGCAATCGTCGGAAGGCCGACTGGACGCTATTTAGACGACGGCCACACACTCGAGGTGACGCGCTTATGCACAGACGGAACTCGGAACGCCTGCTCGGCCCTATACTCCGCCTGCGCCCGCAGAGCCAAGCGCGAAGGATATGAGAAAATCATCACCTTCATCCTCCAAAGCGAGCCCGGAACCAGCCTCAAGGCCGCAGGATGGACGCTTGAGGCGAAAAAGGCAGGAAAGCCAAGGTGGAACAAGGAGCGTTATGCTTCCAAACCCGTTCAACTCACATTGTTTCCCTGCAAAACACCACCTGCAGAATACAAGCAGAGGTGGAGCAGAGCTCTCAACACAGAAAGGAGAAAAGCATGAAGCAGTACATCGGAACGAAACTCATTGAGGCGGAGCCCGCCTACCGGGCGCAGAGTAGAAACGGAAACTTCACCATCACTGATGACCCGGCGAAGGTGTTCCCGAATTACCCAGACGTGGAGGACGGCTACCGCGTCCGCTACCCCGACGGATACGAGAGCTGGAGCCCGAAGGAGACATTTGAGAAGGCGTACCTCCCCCTCTACACCAACGGAGACCTCAAAACAGACCACCCGAGCATCAGCGCAGAGATGGTGGACAATTTCATTCTCGAGACGTGGACACAGACCGCAGGGGACAAAACGACCATCGTTCGGGCGCTGCTCCGAAACGGATTTGAGATTGTTGAGGCGTCTTCCTGCGTAAGCCCGGAGAACTACGACGAAACTATTGGCCGGGAAATCTGCATCAAGAAAATCAAGGACAAAGTTTGGTTGCTCCTCGGCTTCCTTCTTCAAACGGCGGTGAACGGCGTCAAATGAGACCAATTTCCGAAATCAAGGCCAACTACCGGCTCCGCATCGTCAGCAGTGGAGAGGACGGCTTCGCGGCCTATATCAACCACCCATGCTACAAGCCCACGGCCATCGCCGTCATCGCCTCGTGGGGAGGCGGCTGGGAGCACGTCAGCGTCAGCCTCGCCCGCCGGTGCCCCACATGGGAGGAGATGTGCATGGTGAAGGACATCTTCTGGGGAGAGGAGGAGTGCGTCGTCCAGTTCCACCCGCCCCGCAGCGAGTACGTCAACAGGCACCCGTACTGCCTCCACCTTTGGAAGAAAATCGGCGAGGAGTACGAGACCCCGCCGAAAGAATACGTCGGATGAAAGGAGACCAAGACCATGAAGAAGATGCGCGGATTTTTTGATGGGCGGCAGAAAACGCCGCCCGCCATCCCGCCCACCCAAATCAGCGACGCGAAGCTGCTGGCCGACCTCGACGTCGAAATCGCAGCGGCAGAGCGGGCCGCCAATCCCCCGGAGGGCTCCACAGCGGTCATCAATGCCCTGTCCCCTGGCCTCGCGGCCATGATGCCGACGGCCACGAAGCAGGCCCGGAAGAAACTCCTCACCCTGCAGCAGGTCAGAAAGCGCCTCGCCGAGCTCATCGAGAAGGAGTACCAGCATGAATAGAGTAATCCTCATCGGGAACCTCACCCGAGACCCCGAGCGGCGCACCACCCGCAGCGGCGTGACGACTTGCAGCTTCACACTCGCTGTCGAGCGCGACCACAAGGACAAGGACGGCAACCGGCCCACAGACTTCATTCCGGTTGTCGCTTGGAGGAACACCGCAGACCTGTGCTGCCGCTACCTCACCAAGGGGCGGCAGGCGGCGGTCATCGGGAGCTGGCACAACCGCAGCTACGAGGACAAGGATGGAAACAAGCGCACGGTCTCCGAGTGCATCGCGGACGACGTGCAATTCCTCGGGGGCCCGCGCCGGGATAACACCCCCGGAGGGTATGACGACGACTACCCCTTCCCGGACGAAGAATAACAGCAGGCCGCCTCTTTTAGAGGGGCCACCCCATACGAAAAGGAGGCGGTCAACATGGGGAAGAACAACTGGCCGGACTTTGACGCCATCATCCAGAAGGCCGTGAACGCGGGCCGGGCGCAGGGCATTAGCATCGCAAAGGACGCCTACAAGGCTACCGAGCGGAGGCTCTATGCCCTGCCCGTCCTGCGCCAGAAGGTCGAGGACGACAAAGAGAAGCTCGAGCAAATCAAGACCCACGGGGCCCCGGAGCGGAGCAAGAGCATCGTGCGGTTCAGCCGCACCGGCTACCGGCTCACCCCGGAGGAGATGCTCGAGGCCATCATCAAAGACCTCGAGGCCACCATAGCGGCGGATGAGTACGAGATAGAGACGCTCGAGAAGGCGCTCGCCCATATCGAGGACGACCCCTTCTACCCCGCCGTCGAGGCCAAGTACATCGACGGGCTCGAGGACGACGACATCGCCGCAGACCTCAAATGCGGCAACACGCAGCTCTGGAAGCAGCGCGGAAGGCTGGTGCGGGCCGTCGCGGTTCTCCTCTACGGCTCGCAGGCGTCAATGTGAATTTCAGCCGCGAATTTGCGAACCTTGCGTGTGAATTTTGCCTGTGCTATAATACCTACAATGCGAAATTGCGGATAGCCGCAGCAGAAAAGGGCACCAAGGCCGTCTCGGGAAACCGGGGCGGCCTTTTTTCATGCCAGAAAGGAGGAAAGCGGCGTGAACATCAAGCGCATCAAGCTCGCGGACGTGAAACCGGCGGCCTACAACCCAAGGCGGCAGCTCAAGCCCGGCGAAAAGGAATACGAGGCGCTCAAGGCATCTATCAGCCGGTGGAGCCTCGTGGAGCCGCTCGTCGTGAACCTTCGGACGGGCAACCTCGTCGGCGGGCACCAGAGGTACAACGTCCTGCTCGACCTCGGCCACACGGAGGCAGAGGCGGCAGTCGTAGACCTCGACGAAAAGCAGGAAAAGCTGCTCAACGTCGCACTGAACCGCATCGAAGGTCAGTGGGACTACGAAAAGCTGCAAGACCTGTTCGAGGAATTCAGCGCAGAGGACATCTTCGCAACTGGCTACTCCGACGGGGAGCTCAAGACCCTTTTCGGAGGCGAGGACGAAGACCCCACAGACCTCTACCAAGATGAGCCGGAGCCGGAGGAAGACGACGGCGGCGACGACACCGAGGAGGACGACGGGGAATTCAGTATCTACCTCTCCTTCCCGACCCGGCAGGCCGCAGAGGAGTGGCTCGAGGGCGAGGGCATCGAGAGGGGCTTCCCGAGGGGAGGCCGGAACCTCGTGATACACATGGAGGGCGACAGCTATGAAGATACAAGAAATTGAATTCTCGCGGCTGATACCCGCCGACTATAACCCCCGCGTCGCCCTTACCCCGGATATGCCGGAATTCGAGAGGCTCAAGAACAGCATAGAGACGTTCGGGAACGTCGAGCCCATCGTCTGGAATGAGCGCACCGGCCACATCGTAGGCGGCCACCAGCGCCTCGCCGTGCTGCAGCACCTCGGCTACACCAGCGCAGAGGTCAGCGTGGTAGACCTTGATGAGAAGGAAGAAAAGCTCCTCAACGTGGCCCTCAACAAAATCAAGGGCCAGTGGGACTATTCCCGGCTGGAAGAAATCTTCCAAGAGTACGAGCTCGAGGAGGCGAAGGTCACGGGCTTCACCGGGCAGGAAATCGCCCTCATCCTCGCCAAGAACGACGACGTCGAAGACCCGGCAGCATGGCAGGACGATGAGGAGGACGAAGAAGACGAAGACCCGGACTTCCTCGGGGCCTCGTGGGTAGTGACGCTCACTTTCCGCAGCAGCAGGGACGCCCAGAGGTGGATAGACCGCATGGGCTACGACGCCACCGCCAAGACCGGGAAGAAAACCACCGTCATAAGAATGGAGGAGTGAGGCATGGACTTTTATGTGGGAATTGCGAGCTACAAGAGGCCGGAAGCCTCCCGGACGCTCGATTACCTCGATAGCCTCGGCTTCCCCAAGGAGCGGCGCATCTTGAGCGTCCAGACGGAGGAAGACCGGGACGCATACACGCGCAGCGGCTTGAGTGAGCGCGTCGGCACCTTCTTATACCGGGAGGCCAGCACCGCAGCCGGGAACCGAAACACCATCCTCTTGAACGTGCCGGAGGGCACCAACGTCGTCTTCATGGACGACGACATCAAGCAGGTCGTCATGGAAGACCTCGGGCTCGTGCCACTGGACACCCTCGAGAAGTTTGAGCGGATGTGCAAGCTCGGATTTGCGACGGCCCAGAAGAACCGCACCATCTGTTTCGGCCTCTACCCTGTCGCCAACGCTTATTTCATGCGGGGCGGCTACAAGAAGGCGGCCATCTGCGTCGGAACCCTTATCGGCATGGTGGCGACGCCGGGCATCGCCTTCTGCGAGGAGCTCCAGACGAAAGAGGACTATGAGCTGTGCTGTCGCATCATCCGAAAATACGGGGCCTGCATTAGGTTAGACCGTTTCGCCTGCGACGCGCTGCACTACTCCAAGGGAGGATGCGAAGACGCATGGAAGGACAAGAGCGGCGTCATCCGCGTGGCGGAGCTGCTCGTCGCCAAGTACCCGGACATCCTCAAGCTGAACCCCAAGCGCCCCGGCGAGGCGCTCATGGTAAAGCGCGGAAAGAGGTGAGGCAGATGGAAAAGCTCAAGCAGAACTATACGAGCCCCCGGTGGAGCATGGAAATCCCGGACTGCTCCATGCCTATGAGCATGGACACATACAGCCGGTGTTCCTATAACTGCCTCTACTGCTTCTCGTTCTTCCAGAAAAGCCACACCACCAAAGGCTACCTCACCGGACAGCCGCGCAGCGTGAACCCGGAGAAGGTCATCGCCCTGTTTGAAAACGCGGCGGTCAACAACACCGCAGCGGCGAACAAGACGGACGTGCAATTCTTCAAGTACATCCAAGACCGGCGCATCATGCAGTGGGGCGGCCTCGCGGACGAATTCGACGAATATGAGCGCCGGAACGGCGTTACCCTCGAGCTCCTCCGCTACTTTGACAAAATCGACTATCCGCTGTCCTTTTCGACGAAGGCGGCGTGGTGGACGGAGGACAGCCGCTACATGGAGCTTTTCGCCCGGCACACGCACAACTGGCACGTCAAAATCAGCATCATCACCGCAGACCCGGAGAAGGCCCGGAAGATTGAGCGCGGCGTCCCGTCGCCGCAAGAGCGGCTCGCGGCCATCAAGAGGCTCGCCGACATCGGCATCCACGTCACGCTCCGGCTCCGGCCCTTCATCATCGGATGCAGCGAGGATTACCCCACACTCATCCGGGCGGCGAAGGAGGCGGGCGCGGACAGCGTTACCACCGAATTCTTCTGCATGGAGAGCCGGGCCGACGACAGGCTCAAGGCCAGATACGCGGCGATGAGCGAGGTGCTCGGGTACGACATCCATCAGTTCTACATGGAGAACAGCAAGCAGCAGGGCTACAAGAGGCTGAACCGGGCCATTAAGGCCCCCATTATCCACAGGATGCGGGAGCTCACGCACAGCCTCGGGATGCGCTTCCACGTTTCCGACGCTTTTTGCCGGGAATGCAACGACGCCTGCAACTGCTGCGGCGTCCCGCCGGAATGGGGCGTCAGCCAGACCGGCAACATCGGGAACGCCATCATCATCGCCCGAGAGAAGGGCTTTGTCACCTTCTCCGACGTGATGGAGAGCATCAATAAGTATTTCGACTTCCCTTGGGTGGGGGCCTGCGGCTACAACACCGGCAGCAACAAGGCCCGCGCCCTTCTGTACGACACCACGATGGCCCAATGGCTGCGCTCCAACTGGAACGACACCAAGAAGGGCACCAGCCCGGCCAGAGCCTACGGCGGCGTCCTTGTGCCGGACGGGAAGGATGAGAACGGGGATGTCATTTACAGATACGCGATAAAGCGATAAGGGAGGGATGGGAATGCCAAAGAGACGCCCGGAGCCCGAGGCCGCCCCCCCGTGGGAACGGCAAAAGGGAGAGACCCCGCAGGCGTTCGAGGCGTTTTCCATCTACCGCGATATGGGCTCAAGCCGCAGTACGGCCAAGGTGGGGCGGAAGTTAGGCAAGAGCAAGAACCTCATGGACAGGTGGAGCAGCCGATGGGAATGGGTAGAACGGGCCCGAGCCTATGACAACGACCTCGAGCGTCAAGAGCGAGCAGAGGCAGCCAAAGACCTCAAGGAGGCCCGGAAGCGCCAGCGCAAGACCGGCTATTTCATGCAGAAGAAGGCCACCGAGGCCCTCGACAGGCTGAACGTCGAAGACCTCGACGCCAACGCCATCATCCGCCTCATTGTGGAGGGCGCGAAACTCGAGCGCGGCAACCTCCTCGAGGAGGCGGGCTTCTTGCAGCCCACCGGCACCCCGGCCCGCAGCGGGCAGCAGGGAGCGGCGGACGGCGGCATAGATTGGTCGAAGCTGACGGACGCAGACCTCCGCAAACTCGCCAGCATGGACGGAGGTGACGACGATGAGGAAGAATGACGCCCGCGAGAGGCTATACACCAAGGCGCAGCTACGGGAAATCGCCCGCGCCGCGAAGATGGAGCTCGCCCGGCGTAGCCTCATCGACTTCACGAAGTACACCAACCCCCTTTACATCGAAAACTGGCACCACGTCAGCTACGCGGCGAAGCTGGACGCCTTTGCCGCCGGAAGGATTAAAAAGCTCATGGTGTTCATGCCGCCGCAGCACGGAAAGAGCGAGCTGTGCAGCCGCAGGCTCCCTGCCAAGATGCTCGGGGACAACCCAGACCTCCGGGCGGGCCTTGTCTCCTATAACCACGACTTCGCATCGAAGTTCAACAGAGACGTGCAGCGCATCATCGACAGCCGGGAATACGCAGGGCTTTACCCGGAGACCCGCCTCAACACCGCGAACATCCGCGCAGCCGTCGGCTCTTGGCTCCGCAATTCGGACGAATTCGAGATAGTGGGACGGCAAGGCGGCCTTGTCACCGTCGGCATCGGCGGCGGCCTAACGGGCCGCGCCCTCGACGTGCTCATCATCGACGACCCGTACAAAGACCCGAAGGACGCATGGAGCCCCACGGTGCGGCGGAGCATCCAAGACTGGTACGACACCGTCGCCACCACCCGCCTGCACAACGACAGCCGCCAGCTCATCACCCTCACGCGCTGGCACCAAGACGACCTCGCCGGCGTCATCCTCAAGCGCGAGCCGGGCGAATGGGAAGTCGTCAAATTCCAAGCTATCAAGGAGGGCGACCCCACCGACATAGACCCCCGGCACGAAGGCGAAGCCCTCTGGCCGGAGCGTCACAGCCTCGCCCGGCTGCTGTCTGCAAAGCAGAGCAACCCCCACGTCTTCATGAGCCTCTACCAGCAAGACCCGAGGCCCGCAGAAGGCCTCCTGTTCCCCGCAGAGGCCCTCAACTACTTCGAGATGGAAGACATACGGGGAAGGACGCCGGACGGCGTGATAGCCGTTGCAGACGTCGCAGACACCGGCGAGGACTACTACTGCATGATTGTGGCCTACCTTTTCGGCAACGACATCTATGTGGTGGACGTGATATATACCCAAGACCAAGCGGAGATAACAGAGCCCCTCACCCTCGGGGCGCTGGACAACTGGAAAGTACAGCGGTTCCGCATCGAGAGCAACGCAGGCGGGCGGCTGTACGCCAAGAGCATCCGCGAGAAGGCCAAGGGCTTCACGGCCATCGAGGCGGTGCCGTCCAGCACGAACAAGGAGACCCGCATCCTCACGGCCAGCGGCCAGATAAAGCAGCGCGTACATTTCCGACAGGATTACGCGCACGGCAGCGACTACGAGAAGTTCTACGACCATTTCACCAGTTACACCATCCGGGGGCCGAACGAACACGACGACGCCCCGGACGCCGTGACAATGCTCATCACCACGGCGGCGGACAATATGCTCTCGTGGAGCCTTGAGAGCGATTAAGGAGGAGACCAATGAAAGACCAAACAGAGAGCGAGGTGAACCGCGATGCCCCTGTTTAACAGACGGAGACGGCTCCCCAGCGACCAATTTAGCCGCGCCGAGGGAAACGCCATGATACCGAGGTGGACGCGCCCGCCGGAGCGGAACACCTACGACTGGATTAAGATGTTCTCCAAGAGCCCGCGCCTCGCCGTGGTGGAGCGCATCGCGTCCGACCTTTCCTTTGCCACCGGCAAGCTCTACGTCGTAGGCAGCGATGGCGAGGAGAGCGAAATCACCCGGCACAGCTTCCTCAACTTTTGGGCGCAGCCGAACCCCTTGCACGAATTCTCGGCAGCAGCCTTGTGGCGGCTCGAGGAGATTTACCTCCTCCTCAAGGGCGAGGGCTACTTCGTTATCGAGAAAGACCCCGCAGGCCGCCCGGCAGAGCTTTGGCCGGTGCCGACCCATTGGGTGATGATGACGCCGTACCTCGGGCACCCTTACTACACCGTCAAGACAACCAGCGGCAGCATCATGGAAGTCAGCGTGGACGATATGTTCGTCATGAAGGACATCAACCCGCTCGACCCTTTCCTTCGGGGCCTCGGGCAGGCGGAAGCCATCGCCGACGAAGTGGAAATCGACGAATACGCCGCGCAGTTTCAAAAGCGGTTCTTCTACAACGACGCCACCCCGAACATCATCGTCTCCATGCCCGGCAGCAGCGACGAACAGCGCAAGCGGTTCCGCGCTGAATGGCTGGAACGGTTCAAAGGCGTCTTTAAGAGCCACGGCATAGCCACCACCGGCGGCGACATCAGCATCCAGAAGGTCGCAGAGAGCATGAAGGACATGGACATGGTGAATGGCAGAACCTTCATCCGCAACGCGACCCTCGAGCATTTCGGCGTCCCCCGTGAAATCATGGGCATCACCGAGAGCAGCAACCGGGCCACCTCGGAGGCAGCCCAATACATCTACGCGCAAAACGTCCTCATGCCGCGCCTTCGCCGGCGCGAGGAGGCCATCAATCAACAGCTCCTCCCGATGTTCGGGGAGGGGCTGTTGTGGCGTTATGACGACATCGTTCCCCGGAACCAAGAATTCGACAAGATGAAGGGCATCGACGGATGGAACGCCGGGCTCCTCACCAAGGACGAAGCCCGCGAGCTCCTCGATATGCCCCCTGCAGAGGTGGGCGGGGACGTCTACAAGACGACCTTCTCCGACATCTACATGAGGGCGAACGAAGACCCGGCCAGCGTGAGCAGCAGTATGGCGAACCTGCAGTACGGAGACCCCGCAACCGCAGAGACCGGCGGCGCGGAGGAAATCGACGTTGAGGAGCCGCCAGCCGACCAGGACGCCGTTGAAATCACGGCCTTCGGCGGCAAGCAGAAAAAGAGCGTCAGCCTCCGGGCCATCATCCGCAGCGAGGACGCAGCGGCCCGGCAGAGTACCACGGCCTTCGAGATTGCGACCATGAAATACTTTCGGGAGCAGGCCCGCCGCATCGGCAGCGCCCTCGGTGCCACCGAGAAGGCATCCTCGACGGCGTGGGACGCCCTCAAGAGGTACATCACCGAGACCGGGCAGGTAGACCGGGAGGCATGGGAGGCGCTCACGGAGGAGCAGCGGAAGGCCCTCATGGACGAATTTGTCGGGAGCCTCATCGACTGGCCGAATGAGACGGACGTTCTCAACAAGGTCTTTGAACCGTTGTGGAAAGAAGCATACACCGCCGGGGCGAAGCAGACCCAAGAGCTCTACGGGCTCCGAGGCGTACAGCGCCCCGAGCTTATCAGCACCGCGAAGCTGCGCGGCGGCAGGCGCGTCACCAATGTCACCCAGACAACGAAGGACGCCATCGCCCGCATCGTTGCCGACGGCATCGAAAACGGCGACAGCACACAGGTCATGGCGGACAGCATCATGCAGGAAATGAACACCAATGAGAAGCGGGCCCGGCTCATCGCCCAGCAAGAGACCATGACAAGCCTCTCGACGGGCCAGTACGACATGATGGTGAACGCCGGAGCCCAGACCAAGACGTGGCACCACATGAGCATCACGCCGGACTACCGCCGCGACCACCGGCGCATGGACGGAGAGACCGTACCCATCGACGCGAAATTCTCCAACGGCCTACGGTTCCCCAGAGACCCGGACGGCCCGGCGGACGAAGTTATAAACTGCCGGTGCGTATGCACCCCGAACTTTTAGGAGGTAGCTCAATGGAATATACCGCACAGCAAGCCGCAGAGGCCGCCAGAAACATCGGCGTAGACCTCGAAGGGGAAAAGATACGCCCCGAGGCTTTGGCCGCTGGAATGGCTGTTGAGGCCGCCAGACACGGCACCAAGGACGCGGCGACCAACGTCGTCGCAGAAGACCCGGTAATAGCGGCGAAGCTCGCGCTGGCAAACCTTCGCGTCTCGCCGAATTATTACTCTCCCAAGGCGGGAGTTACCGCATGGGAGAAATCCCTCGCCCGAGGGGCGAAGCAGCAGGGCCGGAAGACCGAGTACAAGACCCTGCTTTTCAACGTGGACGATTATGACGAGGAGCAAGGCATCTTCTCCGGCTACGGCTCCGTCTTCGGCAACGTCGATGACGGCGGCGACATCGTAGAGCCCGGAGCCTTCACGAAGACCATCGCCGAAGGATTTGAGCGAGTGAAGATACTCGCGCTGCATAACGACAGCCTTCTCCCCATCGGACGCCCACTTGAAGTCAGAGAGGATAGCAAGGGCCTCTACATCAAGGCCAAAATCAGCGACACCGCGATGGGGCGCGACGTCAAGGTGCTGCTGAAAGACGGCGTCCTCAATGAGCTGTCCATCGGGTACGACCCCATCGTATTCGACTACGACGAAACGGGCATACGGCATCTCCGGGAGGTAAAACTCTGGGAGGTGAGCGTCGTGACGTGGGCCATGAACCCCGAGGCGACGGTCATCGGCTACAAGGCCGCAGAGACCGCCGACAGGGCCGTGAAGCTCACCGAGGACGCAGCCGCAGAGGTCAAGGAAGGCCGGAAAATCAGCTCCGCCCGCCTCAAGACACTCAAAGAGGCGAGCGAGACGATGAAGAAGGCAGCCAAGACCCTCGACGCCCTCATTTCCGAGGTCGAAGGCGAGAAATCCAAGTCGCGCAAGCGTTATCCCATCCGGGGCCTCAAGAAAGCCCCGGCACAACCCACCATTGAAATCACACTCTAAAGGAGGAACACCAACAATGGCTATGAACAACAAAAACACTCCAAGCGGCAAGTCCCTCAAGATGAGCGCAGACGACCTCAAGGAGATGGTGAAGGCCGCCGTCGCCGAGTGCCTCGGCGAGGAGAAGGAAGACACCCCGCCCGCCGAGGAGACCGCCGGTGAGGGCATGGACGTCATGAGCGTCATCGAGGAGGCCGTCGAGGCCGCCACCGAGAAGCGCAAGGCCCGCAAGGAGGCCGGTGAGGAGGTGCCCGAGGAGATTACTCCCGACGAAATCATCTCCGAGGCCGCCGCTATCCTTGACGGTCTCACCGCCGAGGAGGAGGCCAAGGCTGACGACGCCGAGACCGAGGAGAAGTCCGAGGAGGAGGTCGCGGAGGGCAAGGCCACCAAGACCGCCGCCGCCCGCCAGACCAAGAAGCGCACCGCAGCCCCGGCGCAGCGCAAGTACGCGGACATCTACCTGCCCCGCAAGGTCGTCACCGTCGAGAAGAAGAAAATCCCCGCCGACGTGCAGCTCGCCCGCGCTGTGAAGTGCCTGGACGTCTTTGGCCGGCACGACCCCGAGGCCGCAGCCTACTACGCCAAGAAGAACTACGGCGATGAGGCTATGGCCCGCGAATTCAAGGCCATGTCCGCCACTTCCCCCAGCTCCGGCGGCTACCTCATCCCGGAGATTTACCTCGATGAGATTATCGAGATGCTGTACGCCAAGACCGTCATCTTCGAGCTCGGCGCTCGCAAGGTACCTATGGCGAACGGCAACCTCAACATCCCCAAGATGACCTCCGGCGCTCGTGCGACGTGGGGCGGCGAGGCTCGTAAGATTGCCAAGAGCCAGCCCACCTTCGGCAATATCAAGATGAGCGCGAAGCGCCTCGAGGCCATCGTACCCCAGACCCGCGAGCTGCTCATGAGCACCAACTACTCCGCCGACGCCCTTTTCGCCAACGACCTCACCCGTCGCATGGAGCTGGGCCTCGACTACGGCGGTATGTTCGGTAGCGGCGGTGAATTCCAGCCTCTCGGCGTCGCCAAGAACAAGGAGGTCGAGAACGTTGACGCTACCGCGCTGAACAACACCGACCTCGCCAGCGCGGACGGCAAAATCACCGCCGACTTCCCCGTGTGGCTGGTGTCCAAGGTGCTGGCGAAGAACGTTGACGACCTCGGCCTCGGCTGGACGTTCAACAGCTTCGTCGAGGGCTTCCTCAAGAACATGAAGACCACCACGGGCGAGTACATCTACCGCGAGGAGATGAACGGCGGCAAACTTCTGGGCTTCCCCTACAAGGTCTCCAACCAGATTGAGACCGCCAGCAACAAGACCACCATCATCTTCGGCAACTGGGCAGACCTCCTCGTGGGCGAGCAGCTCGGCCTCGAGACCTACACCACCCTCGACGGCTCTTGGACGGATGAGAACGGCGTCCAGCACAACGCCTTCGAGGAGAACCTCTCCGCCACCCGTGCCCTCATGTATGTGGACATCGCGGCCCGTCACGCGGAGAGCTTCATCGTCGTCAAGAACGTCGCCATCGCGTAAAGCGAAGGCGCATAACACCAAAGGAGGAACAGCAGCATGAAAAGAGAACTTCTTGAGAACGTGAAGGTGCAGCCCTACACCAGCGGCGACGCCATCGACAGAGAGGGCTACCTCTCTGCCGTGCTGGGCGTCTCCCTCGGCGCTGCCACCGGCACCCCCACCGGCATCACCGTCAAGGTGACGTTTACCGAGTGCGACACCGAGGGCGGCAGCTACACCCCTGTCGCTGACAAGCTCGTCGTACCCGGCAAGACCGCTGACGACACCGGCGCGGTCACCATCGAGGCAGACCCCGCAGGCAGTGAGCTCCACAACATCGACATCGACCTCGTGGGCTGTAAGCAGTTCATCAAGGCGACTGTCGCCGTGGAGTGCACCGGCGGAACCTCCCCGAGCTGCACCGCCACCTGCGCCATCGCCCTCGGCGATAAGAACGTGCAGCCGGTGTAAGGAGGGAGACAGCTATGTCCAGAGTGTATAAGCAGCCCCGCCCCGAGAGTAATAAGAAGGCGGCCCCGGTGACGGAGACCAAGGACAACGGCAGCGCGGGCAAGGGCAAGAAGAACACCGAGAAGGTCGAGGAGGGCGGCGAGTAGCCGCCTTCCTTTCCTTCCGTCAGGAGGTGACGAACCTATGAGCGCAAAGCTGGCCGACAACGCCCTCACTACCCTCGAGGACGTGAAAATCATGCTCGGCATCGCCCCGGACGACGTGGATGAGCAGCGAGACGCCATGCTCGTGAACCTCATCAACTACGCCTCGGCGTGGATTGAGCGAATGACAGGCCGGAAGCTCGGGCGTCAGCAGTACACACAACGCTACGTCGCCTCTGGGGCGCAAGAGCTCGTCTTGCTCCAATGGCCCATCATCAATGTCGAGTACGTCAAGGACACCACCGACGGGAGCATCATCCCGTCGGAGGAGTACGACTACACCGTAGACGGAGAAATCGGCGTCCTCTACAAGGACAACGGCTGGACTTTCCGGGGCTACGTCGGCGGCCTGTCCTACGACTTCCTCCTCGCAGCGAGGTATTTGGAGGTCAAGTACACCGCCGGTTACGTCCTCCCGAAGGACGCCACGGAAGACGACCCCTGCACCCTCCCCGCAGACCTGCAGGGAGTGGTGTGGGGGATTATCCAGCAGGAATTCTCCATCATGCAGAACGGGGCGCAAGGCCTGTCCGCGTTCAGCATTTCCGACGTTTCTTGGACGTTCGACAAGAACCCGCGAGAGAGCTGGCTCACGACCATTGGCTACTACACCCGCTTGTGAGGAGGTGGGCCGTGGCGATTATCAGAGACACCCTGCGCCCAGAGCTCGAGCGCATCAAGACAGAACTCAAGGCCCTTCAAGCCTTGAAAATCCACGTCGGCATCCAAGGAGACGCAGACAGCTACCTCCTCATGATAGCCGGCGTCCACGAATATGGGGCGACCATCCGCGCCAAGAACGTAAAGAACCTCGCAATTCCCATCTCGCGGGAGGCGGAGGGGAAAAGCCCGAGGGACTTCCAAGGGCTTTTCTTCATCACGTCGGAGGAAGGGCATCTGTTCGGAGTTACGGACAAGGGGAACGGGAAATTCAATTTCCTGTTCCTTCTCCTCCCTTCCGTCACCATCCCGGAGCGCAGCTTCATCCGAGGCAGTTTCGACCACGGGAAGAACGAACTCGCGGAGGCTTGCAAGGCAGCCATCGACAAAATTGTCCTCGAGGGAGGAACCGCCAGAGAGGCGGCGGCCCTCATCGGCGAACGGGCGGCGGCCATGACGCAGGCCTACATCATGAAGGGCATCGACCCGCCCAAGAGCAGCATCACAATGGAGACCACCAAGAGCGGGAAGCCTCTTTACAGCACGGGACGCCTCTACCAATCCATCACCTACGAAATCGAGGAGGGATAGCCCATGTTCAAGTACGCAAAGCCCACCATCCCCCTCGGGCTGCTGCACGACATCGAGGAGCTCGAGCCCGGCGGCAGCTACGACCAAGCGAACGGAGGCCAGTGGAAGCCCACGAAGCCGACGTCCAAGACCTTCAAAGGCGTCGTCATGCCGGTCAACAACGAAGACCTGCAGTACGCCATCGCGGGCACCTACACGCAGAACAGCCAAAAGCTCTACACCAACGGCCACAGCCTCACCGTCGGGCAGCAGGTACGAGACACCTTCGACGGGCAGGTCTATACCGTAAAGCAAGAGCTTACCCACGGGCCCATCCACCCGCTGAAACGATATGTTGTCGAGAAGAAGGGAGTGAGCTCGCCGAAATGACATTCCTCGAAGTCAGAAACACGCTCGTCTCGAGCCTCGCGGCGGCGCTCGGCATCCCTGTCCTCTTGAGCGACCAAGTGCAGCCGGAGGCGGAGGTGCCCTTCATCGTTTACAGCGTCACGGCACCATACGCATCGACGGGAGAGCTCGGCGACCACACCCAGACCGTCATCGAGGGCGAAGACGGCACCGAGGCGCTCGTCGATAACAGGCGCGAGCAGCCTTCCGCTACCTTCTCCTTCACCGCCTGCTCCGAAAACAGGTGGGACGGCGAGGAGTACGTCTACGGAGACGATGAAGCCCAGAGCATCACAGAGAAGGCCATCGGCTACCTGTTGCAGGGCGGCTACAACGACCTCTCCAACAAGGGCATCGTCGTCGCGGAGGTTACGAACGTCGGAAACCGAACCACCCTCGTCATCGACGAAGCGGCCCGCCGGTATGGCTTTGACGTGCGCGTCCGCTACACCAAGGACGACCAGCGGAGAGACGACATTCTCCAAAACGTCGTCACCAAACAAGAAAAGGAGTGAACCAAATGCCGAAAGACGTTATCGTCGTCGTGAACCTCGACGCGAAGCCGAACCCCTCGGAGGCGCTCGACATCCTCATCTTGAGCACCGCCGGGGCCAAAGACCCCGCCATCTACCGCAGCATTGAGGAAGTGGCGGAGGACTACCCCAACAGCGGCGACACCGCGAAAATCTATCGGAAGGTCAATGCCTTGTTTGAGCAGGGCAAGACCACACTCGCAGACACCCTCATCCGCAAGGTCAAAATCGCCGGCATCGAGCCCCCCACCGGGACAGGCGACGCGGAGAAGGCGCAGGCCCTTATCACCGCCATCGAGACCCTCCGCCAGACCGACGACGACTGGTATATTCTGCTCACCGACCAAGACGGAGACGACTACGTCAAAGCTCTTTGTGCGTGGGCGGAGGGCACGGAGCCGACGGAGGCAGAGCTCGGCGCGGGCGAGGAAGACCATCGCAAATTCTACTTCGGCCAGACCGACAACCTCTCTCTGGCCGTCACGAACCGCCGGTGTGCCCTCATCTACACCGACACCGAGAACCTCGACGAGGAGGCGGACGCCGCCTATCTCGGCAACGTCGGCCCCTTCTACCCCCAGAGCGTAACGTGGAAGTTCAAGGTACCGCAGGGCATCACCATGCCGGCAATCACCAGCGCCCAGAGGGAGGCCCTCGAGGAGGCAAACGTCAACTTCCTCACGGAGGAGTACAAGAAGCAGTACGTCAAGAATGGCGTCTGCTGCGACGGCGAATTCATCGACAACCAGCTCGGCGCAGACTACATCGCCAGCTACATGAGGGAGGAGCTCTACGCCGTCCTGCTCGAGAATGCGAAGGTGCCCTACACCGACGCAGGCTTCGCGCTGGTGGCCGGAGCCGTCTTCGCAACCCTCAACCGGGCCACCGACCTCGGCATCATCGCCAGAGACCCGGAGAGCGATGCAGGCGTCTTCTCCGTCGTCGTCCCCAAGCGGGCCGATGCCACGGATGAGGAGGCCCGCGCCCGCCAGATGCCGGACATCACTTGGGAGGCCCTTCTCGAGGGCGCTGTCCACCGCGTCAAGGTGGTAGGCACCCTGCGGGCCACCCTCACCGCGTAAGTGAAAGGAGGAACACACTATGCCGGAAGTCAGCACCTACGACCCCAAGAAGGTCACTGTGTCCATCGGAGGCCGGGTAATCACCGGCTTTGCCGCAGACGGCGTCGTAACCCTCACCCACAATGAGGACGCCGTCACGCCCAGCGTGGGGGCCAAGGGCGACGTCGCATACAGCGAGAACGCGAACAACAGCGGCAACGCCGCCCTGCCCCTCATGAGCACTTCCTCGAGCCTCGCGTACCTGCGCGAGATTTGCGCGAAGCGGCGTCCCGTTCGCTTCTCCGTCTCGGACGTCAACGACGCCGACGCCATTCAGGTCAGCGAGGAGAACTGCCGCATCCTCAAGATGCCGGACACCCCCAGAAGCAAAGACCCCACCACCGTCACCGTCAACGTCTACATCCCCGACCTCAACTACCGTTAAGGCGGGGATACGGATGGCAAAGAAAAACTGGCCGGAAAGGCCGAAATCATTATCAGAAAGGGGCTACCGAAAGTATATGGCTCGTCAGAAAAAGGTAACTGTCAATGGAACCGAATTCACCCTGCAGAGCGTTTCCCCGTCGTGGTACTACGAGACTAACGATGAGTGCGGGAACACCGGCAGCGGCAAGCGCAAGAGCGCGGAGTACATGGATAGGATGTTCAAAAACTGCGTCATCGCGCCCGCCGAGGTGAGAAACGAAGGCATGGCCTACTTCGATGAGAAGGATGACCTCAAGACCCCGGAGGGGCTCATCAAGGCCATCGAGAACTTTCTTCGAGAGTGAGGCCAGCATAGCCGCAGCGCAGCGGCGGGCCCGGCGGAACAAGGAATTCTGGTGCATGGTGTTCGCCGGCAGCGGCATCACCTACTCCGAGCTCAAAGAGATGGACTTGAGAGAGTACCGGGAAGCCGTCGAGGCCCGCTTGCTGTGGCAAGGCGAATGGAACCCCAACAGAAATAAATAGCCGTCCCTTCGGGGGCGGCTATTTCGGCATTTAAGGAGGTGAAAACTTGGCAGACGCAAGAGACCTCACCTACGGCATAGGCTTCCAAGCGTCGGACGCCTTGAACGCCATCGAGCAGATGGAAAGCGGCCTTGGCGACGTCGATGAGGCCGTAGACCGGGCAGAGGCTGGGGCACAGTCTTGCAGCCGCGCAATCAGCGACATGGGCGCGGCAGGCGCGGACGCAGCACGGGACGCCGGAGCCGCCGCCCAGAGGATGGGCGCGGACTTCGACGACGCCGGTGACGATGCGAGTGACAGCTTCCGAAAAATGGGAGCGGAGGCCGACAGCTTCGGCGCGGCCTTCAAGAAGACGATGGCAGCGGGCATCCAGAGCGGACAGTCGCTTGCCAAGAGCTTCCGCACCGGCGTCTCCGGGGCCATCGCCTATACGCAAAAGCAATTCACCGGCTTCAAGAACGACGTCACAAAGGGCGCAAAGGCCATTGGAACGGCCTTTACCCATCCTATACAAACCATACGAGGAAGGCTCGTGCAGGCCCTTAACGGGGCCGCTGACGCGGCTGACGACGTAGAGGACGAAGCCAAGGACGCAGAGCGGGCGCTCGACGACATGGGCGCGGAAGGCAGCGACGCGGGGGGCCAAGTGAAGGACGCCATCAAGGGGGCGCTCGCAGCCTTCTTGAGTATCGAAGCCATCCAAGCGGCCACGGACGCCATTAAGGAATTCGCCGGCGCAGCGATAGAGGCAGCAAAGCTCGGAGAGAACACCTCCGCGAAGTTCGATAACCTGTTCGCCGGCACAGACGTCGGGGAATGGGCCGACAACTACGCGGACGCCGTTCACCGTAGCAACACGGAGGTGCAAGGCTTCCTCGTCAGCAACCAAGCCCTCTACACTAACCTCGGCATCACGGACGACGCGGCAGCAGAGCTGTCCAAGACCACCACTTCCCTCGCCTACGACTTCGGCAACGCCTTCTCGATGGACGACACCGAGGCCCTCACCCTCATCCAAGAGGGCATACAGGGTAACGGAGAGGCACTCGCGGAGTACGGCGTCAAGCTGGACGAAGCGACGGTCAAGGCGCAGGCCATGAAGATGGGCCTTGGGGAGAACATCGACGAAATGGACGAAGCCACCCTCGCACAAGTCCGGCTTGCATCCATCATCGAGCAGAGCTCCAAGGTGCAGCAGGCGGCCATCAACCAGACTGACGGCCTCACCAACAGCACCAAGAGCCTCAACGGCATCTGGACGAATTTCATGGAGGACGCCGGAGGGAAGTTTACCCCAGTCATCGAGCAGTTTCTCAACACCATCATCGAGGCGTGGCCGACCATCGAGCCCATGCTCCTCGGCCTTGTGGAAATGCTCTCGGAAGGCCTCTCACAGGCCATGCCGGTCATTATGGAGCTCGGGCAAGCCCTTTTGCCCGTCCTAACGGACGTCCTCGGCACGGTATTCCAAGCCGCGACGCCGCTCATTGAGGTATTCGGCAACCTCGCGCAGACCGTTTTGCCGCCGCTGGCGAGCATCCTCGGCCTGCTGGTCGAGACCCTTATGCCGCCGCTGACGGAGATTTTGAACGTCATCATCTCGCTCATCGAGCCCCTTATGCCGGTCATTCAGAGCATCGCAGAGGCCATTCTCCCGCCGATTGCAGAGCTACTCGGGCTCATCGCCCCCATCCTCGAAGCCCTTTCCCCTGTCCTTGAGGTCATCGGGAATGTTCTGGGCGTCATAGGGGACGTGCTCGGCACAATCATCGGCTGGCTGGCAGACGGCGTCGGAGCCGTCGTCAACTTCTTCTCCGGCCTTTTCGGCGGCGCGAAGGAGAGCAAGGAGGAGGTCGAAGGGCTCAACGGAGCCGTCAACGGCCTGCAAGAGAGCGCGAACACGGAAGTCAGCCTCGCTGTTGACACGTCGCAGTACACCTCGGACGTCACCGGGGCCGCAACAGAGGCCAATGCCACCGCGCAGGAAAGCATCATCGAGACCAAGGACATCACAGACCTAAACCTCAAGACGATGGGCGCAGAGGCCAGCAGCACCTACGCCACGATGGCAATAGACGCCGAAACAGCATGGAGCCGGATGACGACGGCGGCAGAGAACGGCGCGAACGCCATTGTCGCCGCCTTCAATCGCATCGCCTCGGCAGCGGCCAGCGCGAGCAGCGCGTCCGTCAGCGTCGGCGTGACATCCATCCCCGGAAACGCGGAGGGCACCGACAACTTTGAAGGCGGCTGGACGCGCATCAATGAGGAGGGCGGAGAGGTCGCCTTCCTCCCGCAGGGCACGGCCATCATCCCGGCGGACAAGAGCGAGCAGCTCATCGCCGGCGCATCGAGCAACATCAACTCCTCGAGCAGCTTCTCCCCGAGCCTTACCCTGCAAGTTCAGGGGAACGTAGACCAAGGCACCGCCGACAGCCTCATGGCGCAGGCGGAGGCCATGTTCCGGCGGCTCTACAAGGAGATGCGCGAGGAGGAATACGACACCATGAACATCAAGAACGCCTACGCATAAGGAGGTGACAGCGCATGGCATACACCATCACGGGCCGGAAAAGCGGCTCGGTGCGGTTCGAGCCGGACACCATCGGCAACATCCAGAGCGAGGCCGTCTCTATGTCCAGCAAAGTCACCTCGAACCCCATCGAGAACGGCGCAGACATCAACGACCACGTCGTAAAAGACCCGGTCAAATTCTCCATAAGCGGCACCATCATCGGCGGCCAGCAGGGCCAGCAGACGCTACAAACCATGCGAGACCGCCGGGACATCGTAACCTACACGGGGCGCGTCCGCATCGCAAACCTCGTCATCACAAGCCTCTCTTTCGACTACGGGGCCAAGAACGCGAAGGGCTGCACCTTCAAGGTCTCCTTCCAGCAGGTCAACATCTCCTCCTCGGAGGTGGTCGAAGTCGGGGCGATGCCGATGATGACGCAGCAGGACACCGGGAAGCCCACAAGCTACTCGACAGCCCAGACCAAGAAAACCAGCAGCGACGGGCTCAAGACCACAGTGTCGGAGACCATTTCCAGCAGCGCCTACGCCGCCTATGTGAACAGCTACAACAGCAAACCGGCCAGCAGCAGCGGCCCCGCCACCAGAGCGACGGCCAGCTACAACGGCGTGAGCTGACGGAAGGAGGGCGGCTATGGCATTACAGCTTATCGACCTTGGAAACGAGGTCGAGGTCGTCGAGATTGATACGAGCAAGGTGCCCTACACCTTCTCCGTCAAGCTCACGGACAAGACCTACACTTTCACGGTCAAGTACAACGAGGCGGGGAGCTTCTTCACAGTAGACCTCGCCACCAGCGACGGGGAGCCGCTCGTCTACGGCGACATTGTCCGCTACGGGCGGCCCCTTTTCGGGAGCGTGGAAGACGAACGCTTCCCTCTCCCAGTCATCATCCCCCAATGCCTCACCGGGGAAGACATCGACACAGTGACGTTCGACAATTTCGGGAAGCAAGTCAAGCTGTACCTCCACGAGAGGAGGGTCGAGTGATGGATTTCTGGCTCCGCAGCGCGACCCTCCAAATCGGGGGGAACAGATACTCGATGGACGACCTCGCCTTTGACTTCGAGGTGCCGTTCGAGGACAGTGATGAGCTCACAACGGCCACCGTCAACGCCTACAACCTGTCGGCGAACACCCGGAACAGCATCAAGAAGGGAGACCCGGTCATCATCAATGCCGGCTACGAAGGAGACCTCGGCGTCATCTTCGTCGGGCAGGTGTCCGGCCTTTCCCACAAGCACAGCAGCACAGAATGGACGACCAAAATCACGGCCACGGAGGCCCTCGACCAATGGCTCACGGCACAGGTCAACAAGACCTACACCAAGAGCATAAAGGCGAAGGCGATGGTGCAAGACCTTCTCAACATCTTCGGCATCGAAGTCGGAACCTTTGAGCTCGCCATCGACAAGGAATACCCTCGCGGGAGGGTATGCAAAGGAAAGCTCAAGGACGTTTTGAAGGAAATCGTCGTGAGCGACTGCAAGAGCCGGTTCCTCATCCGCTGCGGGAAAATCATCATCAACAACCCGGCGGACGGCGTGAACAAGGGCTACCTGCTATCGCCAGAGACCGGCCTCCTCCGCACGGATGAGGAAAAGGTCGTCATCGAGGTCGAGACAGACCTCGACACCAAGAAGACCACCGAGGAGAAGGACGAAGAAGCCCAGACCAAGAAGCGGAACAGCCTTCTCAACTACCACCTCGGCCCCGCCGACATCATCCGCATCCAGTCGAGCGACCTCAACGGGCAGTTTATTATCGTCCGGGGCACCCACAAGGGCAGCCAAAGCGGCGACTGGAAGACAGAAATCGAGGTGAGGCCCGCATGAACACGCCGCAGTACAGATACGAGCAGCAACAGCAGAAGAAGGCCGCAGAGGCCATCAACGTCGCCCAAATCGTAAAGGTCACGGCCTACGACGGCGCAAAGCAGACCGTCGATGTGCAGCCAATCTCCAAGAGGCTCGAGCAAGGCACCTACCAGAGCCAACCCCCAATCCTCGGCGTCCCCATCGTGTGCGACAGGGGCGGAGGCTTCTCCAAGAAGGTCGCCTACAAGGCCGGAGACATCGGCCTCGTGGTCTTCTGCGACCACGACATCGACAACGCCGTGAGCAGCGGCACCGAGGGAGAGCCAAACACAGAGCGCAATCACTCGGCCACTGACGCCATATTCATCGGCGGCATCCTGCCCGGAAGCGCCAGCAACAGCCTCCCGGACGGCTACGCCATCGGGACGGAGGGCGGCTCCATCTACCTCGTCGTCAAGGAGAACGGCATCGAAGTTCTTGGAGACACGAAGGTCACGGGAGACATCACCATCATTGGCGATGTTACTGTCACCGGGGACGTTACCGTCACCGGCAGCATCACGGCCACGGGCGACGTCATCGCCGGAGGCGTCAGCCTTAAGAGCCATACACACACCTGCCCGGACGGGCAGACATCACCACCGCAGTAAAGGAGGGAAGCAAGTGGACAGAAACATGACGTTGAAAATCGACCCCGAGACGATGGACATCCCCCTCGACGAAGACGGGAACATGGTGCTCATCTACGGCGACGAAACCACGGCGCAGTGCGTCCGGCTTACCCTTCTCACATGGAAGGGCGGCTTCCCTCTCGACGAGAGCCACGGCACCGACTACGAGCGCATCTTCGGACGGCGGCGCTCCGACCTCGAGGACGATGAAGTCGAGGAGGTACTACGGGAGGCCATCTTCCAAGAGACGGACGTCGAGCAGATAGACCAGCTTGACGCAGAGACAGACGGGCGCGAGCTCAACGTCGCCTTCTCCGGCACCCTTTACAGCGGACAGACCATCAGCATGGAGGTGACGCAGCAGTGAGCACACAAAACGAATGGGGCCTCACGGAGCGAGGCTTCCGAAGGCCCACATACACGGAGCTTCTCGACGCCCTCGAGTACAAGGCAAGGGAGCTGTTCGGCAGCAAGGCGAACCTCACCGTCCGTTCGCCCATCGGCCTGTTCCTGCGGATTTTCGCTTGGATTTTGAATATGCTCTTTTCCACCATCGAGGACGTCTACAACTCGCGCTTCGTTGACACGGCGGTAGGAACTTCTCTCTACAACCTCGGCAAGGCCATCGGCCTCAAGCTCCTATCGGAGCAGAAGTCAAGCGGCTACCTCCAAATTACGGGTACGCCGGGAACCATCGTCCCCGTAGGGTGGCTCGCAGGAACCGTAGCAGGCCTCCAATTCGTCGTCATGGCGCAGGGGGAGATAGGAACAGGGGGCACCGTCCTTCTGCCCGCACAGGCCACCACAGCGGGCCCAGAGGGCAACGTAGCAGCGGGAACCGTCACCGTCGTTATCAACCCCGGCATCCCGGAGGGAATAACGGCGGTCACGAACCCGGCAGCCTTCGACGGAGGCCGGGCCCGCGAGACGGATGAGGAATACCGGGACAGGTATTACCAATCTGTGGACTATGCCGGCGGTGTCAACGCAGATGCCATCCGGGGCGAGATTTTGCAGAACGTCGAAGGTGTCTACTCGGCCATCGTGTACGAGAACGACACCGACGAAACAGACAGCGAGGGCCTCCCCCCGCACAGCATCGAGGCCGTCGTCTACGGCGGGCTCGACAGCGACGTCGCGCAGCAGATTTTCCGGCGCAAGGCGGCGGGCATCCAAACCTACGGCAGCACCACCGTCGCCGTCCTGTCTTCCAGCGGCGTTACCTACAACATCAAATTCTCGAGGCCGACCCTTGTGCCGGTGTGGATTAAGGTCACAGACCTCGAGACGGACGCCAACCGTTTCCCCGTGGACGGGAAAGACCAAATCGCGCAGGCCCTCATCGACTACATCGGCAGCGACGTGAAGGGCGGGACGACCATCGGCGAGACCGTGTATTACAACCGGCTCCCGGAGGTCATCTACACCATCCCCGGCGTCCTCGACTTCACCCTCCAGACCAGCCCGGACGGCAGCGACTACGGCACCTACAACATCGAGGTAGACACCAGAGAGAAGGCATACACAGAGAAAGCGAAGGTGAGCGTCACATGAGCCACGGCTACCTACACACGATGCTCGATATGCTCACCGGCGCGTACAACCGGGACGACGTGAGGAACGCATACAGCAGCCTCCCCCTCGAGACCAACATCGGGCGGCTGTTCAACACCCTTGCGTGGGGCCTTGAGCTTGTCCACGACCAGAGCGACAAGATACTCCTCTGGGACGACCTTGACAACGCGCAGGGCGCGGTATTAGACCGCTACGGGGAAAACTTCGGCGTAGCCCGAGACGGAGCCCCTGACGCCTTCTACCGCCTGCTGATTAAGGTCAAGATGATAAGCCTCCTCTCCGGCGGCGACATTGAGACCGTCATCAATGCGGCGGCGACCCTTTTCGACATCGAGCCGGAACAAGTAGACCTCGACGAAGTTTTCCCCGCGAAGGTGTGGATATATGTGGACGAAGCAGACCTCGAGGCCGAGAAGATTGACACGGCGGAGCTCATCGCCGGCGTCATGAAGCGCATCGTCGCGGCAGGCGTCGGGATGAGGCTTTTCCTCCGCACCTACCGGCGGAACGAAGCGACGCTCTACCTCAACACCGGGGCGGCCATTTCGTCGAGGATGACGATAAGGCCCCCGGTCATCAACCGCAGGGCCAGCAGCACCATCTACCTCAACAGCTACGCCTACGAGCTGGCACACATCACAATCCGGCCAGCATATTAAACAGACAGGAGGAACAGCACAATGCCAGAAATCGGCTACAACGACGGCAGCTACCTCACCCAAAAAGGGAACAACCTCATCGCCAAGCTCATGGCCTCGGGAGAGGGACTGCAATTCACCCGCGTCAGCGTCGGCGACGGGAGCATCCCCTCGGGCAGCAGCCCGGACAGCATGACAGAGCTCGGGCACGAAGTTATGGACGGCATGATTGCCTCCATCGCGAACAGCAACAACGGAGAAGTCTCCATCGTCGCGCAGGTCAGCAGCGTCGGCGTCGAGACCGGCTTCAACGCCACGGAGCTCGGCCTCTGGGCCACAGACCCGGACGAAGGAGAAATCCTCTACACCTACCTCTCCCTGCAGGAACACCCGGAATGGATACGCCCGGACGGCGACGCCGTGAACAAGCTGGCGACCTTCACGCTCGTTACCATTGTCTCGAGCGTCAGCATCGTCACCGCCATCATTAACCCGGACGCCTTCGCCACGATGGCAGACCTCGCCAACTACGCGCTCATCGGCCACGGGCACGAAATTTCCGACATCGCCGGCCTGCAAGAAATCCTCGACGACTACGGGGACGAAATCGACCTTCTTTCCGACCTCATCAGCGGGGATATGCCCGGCGGCATCACGTTCAGCGCGGACTTCGCAACCCTTTCCAACGTCACCATCATCGACGGCGTGTGGAACCAGACAGCGAGGCTCATTGAGGCATGACGGCGGCGGTTCTCTGCACGGAGGAGACCGCCGCCTGTCTCATACCGCACCTCATTTCCGAATTGGAGACGCCCTGCCCGTGCAGGCGGCATGACGGGCTGTACCTCACCGGCACCAGCATAGACGGCAGACAGGTGAGCATCACAGTGAAGAAAGGCGTACTCGAAGTGGAGGGCATCAGCCAAGAAGAGCTCGACGCCCTCGCTGAAAGGAGGTGTCTGCTACGAACGGCAAGCCCGGCGAACTCACCGCCATAAGCAAGGCCAAAGACCTTGTGAACCATACCATGTGGGCCAGCAACAAGGTGTTTCCGAAAAGCGTCCGCTTCACACTTTCGCAGCGGATGGAGACAGCGGCCCTCGACGTTCTGGAATGCCTCATAGAGGCGAACGAGATATTCCCTCGCAGCGCCGCAGAGACAGCAGAACGCCTCGACCTTCAAAAGAGAGCTCTTACGAAATGTAAGCTCCTCCTCAACCTACTCGACATAGCCCTCGAAAGGGGCTACATCGACATCCGCCGCTGCGAGGACTGGACGAAGAAGATACTCGACGTCAAGAACCTCACAGCTTCGTGGCGGAAGAAGGATGCAGCGCGGTTCAGCCCGAAAGGCTGACGGCGTTTCATTGGGGTATTCCTTGTACGGCATCGACTTTTGTTGTGCGTAGTGCGCTCCCCGAACGCGTCGAACTCGAACAACGTCCGCAACGTGAACTCGGACGGGACGCTCAACAACAACAACGCGTACAACGGCAACAACGGCGTCCGCCCGGCTTCGGTGGAATTTACCGCGACCAAGTAGACCCCGCTGCGGCGGGGCCGAAAGCAGAGGCCCACCCATCAAAGGAAGGAATATCCCGTCCAAAGGCATACCGCCGAGGATAAACACATAGCACCGACGCCCCGGAGCCCGTAAGGGCCTCGGGGCTTTTGCGGTGTTTAGAGGAGCCCAAGCAGATGCAGAAAACGAAGGTCAATTTTGATACCGTCTACGAATTTGAAACGCTCTACAACGCCTACCGGGCATCCCGGCGCGGCAAGAGGTGGAAGAACACTGTCGCCAAGGTAGAGATGAACGCCCTCGAGGCCATCGCCGTCCTGCAAGAGGAGTTGAGCACCGGCACATACCGCCCCGGCGGTTACCGGGAGTTTTATGTCTTCGAGCCGAAGAAAAGGCTCATTCAGACCAACTCCTTCAAGGACAAAATCGTCCAACACGCCTTTTGCGACACCATTCTCTACGACGTCCTCACCCGGCCTTTCATTCTCGACAACTACGGCTCGCAGATAGGCAAGGGAACCCACTTCGGCCTCAACCGGCTGCGCGACTTCATGCGGGAATATTACCGCAGGCACGGCAGCGCAGACGGATGGGTACTGAAAGCGGACGTCCACCACTACTTCGCCAGTATCCGGCACGACATCCTCAAGCGGGACGTCCGGGAGCTGCTCGACGACGAAAGGAGCCTCGCGCTCACCGACCTCATCATCGACAGCACACCGGGCAACGTCGGCATACCCATAGGCAACCAGAGCAGCCAAGTATTCGCGCTCTTATACCTCAACAAGCTCGACCACCTCATGAAAGAGGGCTTCCGCTTCCGCTACTACGGGAGATACATGGACGACTTCTACATCATCCACGAAAGCAAAGACACCCTCCGGGCCGCATGGAAGGCCATATCGGAGCACCTCGCGGAGCGAGGGCTCGAGCTCAACGACAAGACGCAGATATTTCCCCTCCGAAATGGACTGGATTTTCTCGGCTTCCACAGCTACCTCACGGACACCGGCAAAGTCGTCCGCAAGCTGCGCCGGGCCAGCCGCGAGCGGATGAAGCGGAAACTGCGGAAGTACAAGGTCATGTACGAGAGCGGAGCCATCACCAAGGAGAAAGTCACCGAGAGCTACCAGAGCTGGCGGTCACACGCCTCCCACGGCGATTGCCACGCGCTCATACAGAAATACGACCAACTCTACAATGAGATTTTTGAAAGGAGCGAAACAGCAGATGTCCCAATCAATTAGTGCCCTGCCCGTAAAGGCAAAGGTCAAAGACACCGGCACGACCTACTACGGCGTCCCTATCATCTGGGAGATAGGCGACAAGAACCACGCCGGGTACCCGGCGAACTCCGTCACCCTCGTCGCTGCGAACATCCTCAAGCTCGCCTGCTTCGATGCGATTGAGAGCGGGAACAGCGACAGCAACCGCCGGAGATATGGCAACAACAGGTATTCCCTCTCCAACCTCCGCCAATGGCTAAACAAGGCGGGCTCGCCGTGGTATCAAGCCCAGCACGGCGCAGACGCAGCGCCCACCAACGCCAATGTATGGAGCAACTACAATGAGTACGACGATGAGGCGGGCTTCCTCACCGGCTTCTCGGCGCAGATGCTCGCCGCCATCCTCAACACCACCCTCACCGTAGCGAAGGCCAGCGTAGACGGCGGCGGCTCCGAGACCGTCACAGACAAGGTCTTCCTGCTGTCCAAGGCGGAAGTCGGCCTCGGCGCAGAGAACGGCGTCTCGGAGGGCTCCACCCTTGCCATGTTCAGCGACAACGCCAGCCGCCAATGCCGGCCCACCGCGCAGGCAGTATCGAACAGCGAGTACACGTCTGGCTCGTTGAGCGCATCCCAGTACTGGTACTACTACTTGCGCTCCCCGCTCGCGTCGAACTCGTACCTCGTCCGCTACGTGAACTCGGACGGGACGCTCGCCAGCTACAGCGCGTACATCGGCCGCCGCGGCGTCCGCCCGGCTTTGAATCTGTCATCTTCCATCTTGGTATCTGACAGCCCGGACAGCGATGGAGCGTACACGATTGTATGGAACCAAGCCCCGACGACCCCGCCCAGCATCACCGTCCCGGACGAAGTACGCAGCGGCAAGGCCGCAGAAATTTCGTGGGCGGCCAGCGTAGACCCAGAGGGCGGCGCAATCACCTATGAGCTCGAGCGGAGCATCAACAGCGGCGCGTGGACGAACATCTACACCGGCAGCGCCACCAGATACGACGACACCGGCGTCGGCACCAGCGCGAACACGGTTCAGTGGCGCGTCCGGGCGAAGGACGTCAACGGAGCGTACAGCGGCTACACCAGCAGCACGGTCAAAACCGTCGTCCACAACGTAGACCCCACCATCAGCGGCAGCGACACCGACCTCGGCACCGTCACGAGCCCGCCCTCGATGGCCTACACCGTGAACGACCAAGACACCGAGGACGCGCTCACCGTCGTTGAGAGCCTCGACGGGAACGAAATCCGCACCATCGAGGATGCCGTAAGAAACCAGACCTACACTTTCGCCCTCACAGAGGCGCAGTTCGCGGCCCTGTCGAATGGACAGCACACCATGCAGGTCAAGGTCACGGACACCCTCGGCAACAGTGCCACCCGGACGACCACTTTCACCCGCAGCGTCACCGGCATCGAGTACATCGTCGGCCCCATCGAGACCGACGCCGCAGCCGAGAAAATTCTTGTGTCCCTGCAGTACTACGCAGCGGCAGAAGACGTCACCGTCTCTGTGTGCAACAACGCCTTCGACGACAGCCCCACATGGGAGCTCGCCACCATCGGCCTCAAACACATCTTCTCGAACGCCACCAAGACCGCAGAGAAATGGGGCGTCGGCGTCAAAGTGCAAATCGCCAAGAGCCCCGGCTACGACACCATCAGCAGCAGGCCGGTAAGCGGCTCTTATGTGTAAGAGAGGAGGAAGACCATCATGCCGAACGTCAACAGCCTTGAATACCAGAGGACTTTGCAGAAACAGGAAAAGGCCGTAGAGCTTGTTGACATCTGGGCGGCCATTCTGGACGCCGGGGAGGCCATCAAGGCCCTCGGCGGCAGCTACCCGGACGAACACATCCGCAAGGCGCAAGACGCCCTTCTGCGAGCCGGGAAACTCGCCACCGGCGACCTCACGGACGACGTCATCAAAGAAATCGCCACCGTCGGAACCGCCCGCATCTGGGCGGCGAACATGGGACAGGTGTTCGTCGGCGAGACCATCATCGACGGCACCAGCGGCGAGACCTACATCTGCACCGTCACGCACCAAGCGCAGGCCCTCTACGCCCCCGGCACCGAGGGCGGGCGCACCCTGTTCCGTCTCATCCGGGAGGAGCCGGAGGAGCCCGGCACCTACCTCGACTTCGCATGGGGCGAGCACGTCCCCTACGGAGCCGTCCGCCGCGACCCCATTGACGGGAAGCTCTATACCCCCATCAAGGAGGCAGGCGTCACGCTCTACGAGCCCCATTACCCGCACCTTGTCCCCTCGGAGTACAAACTCTACGAGGACGGCGGCGAGGAACCAGAGCCCGGCCCGGAACCCGAACCGGAGCCGGAGCCCAGTGACGTCCCAGATTGGGACAACCTCAAGGAGGGCCACACCTTCGCCGTAGGCGACCACTTCACTCACGACGGCACCGAGTACGAGGTGCTACGCGCCTTCAACAAACAGGAGAATTGGGCACCCCCGGCGCTCATCAACGACTACTACAAGGAGGTCTCCGCGTAAGCGGGGGCCTCCTATCTGCGTAAAGGAGGGATGCAGAATGAGCGAGACGACCAAGAAACCGGCACAGCGCAGGTCAAGGGCGAAGCCCAAGACCGCGCCAAAGGCCCGCAGCGACGCCGGAGCGCCCCTGTGCGCGGTCTTCACCGCCGGGCCGACCACCATCCGCACCGGCCCCGGACGCGGCTTTGAGGCCGCCGGAGAGGCCGCAGCGGGGGACTGGCTGCTCGCGCTCCCGGCAAAGGACGGATGGAGCGAGGTGGCAGCCGTCGCCGGTGGCACGTTCATCCGGGGCTACGTCCCGGAAGGCAGCTACTCGAAGCACGGAAAACCGGCCAGCAGGACACGCGCCTACCCAGCGGCCTGCCGGGCGACGGGCACGGAGGTCAAGGCCGGGCCCGGACACACCTACGGCAGCGACGGGACGCTCGATGAGGGCGCACCCGTTATTGCGATGCCCCGCCGGGCCGGATGGTGCCCGGTAGCCGCCTTCCCCGGCGGGAGATTTGTCACCGGTTTCGTTCCGGCGGCAGCCATCAAGGGGAGGTGATACCAATGGTCGAAGTCAGCATCGGAGAACTGCTGCTCGCCTTCGTGGCGGCTATGGGAATTCCGAGCGCCATCATGGGGCTCATTGTGTGGAAACTCAAGGGCCATATCGAGGCACGGGAGGAAGCCCAAGCTGAAAAGGCGAAGGCGCAGCAGGATTTATTTCTGCTCATCGTGCAGAGTACGCGGGCCAGCATCGCCCTCGGCGAGGCCACGGCCCACGCCATGCAGCGCGGCCACACGAACGGCGACATGGAGACGGCGCTCGCCTACGCCACAGACATCAAGCACAAGCAGAAGGATTTTCTCGCGCAGCAAGGCATCCACGCCCTGCTCGATGAGTGAAGGGAGGGAGTGACCATGTGAAAAAGCTGCTCAAGAAGCTGAAAAGCTGGTGGCGCAAGAGGAAGCGCGAGAAGGCAAAGAAGAAGGCCCAGAGGAAGCCCCTCGAATTCTCGAAGGTGCTCGCCATCTGGGCCGTATTCATAGCCACGGCAGCAGCCGTCGCCTCTTATGTGCTCGCGGCCTTTTACCGGGAGGCCGTCTCGGACGTCACCACGACCATCTTCACGGCCTGCATCGGGTATCTAATTACCTACGCAGGCAAGAGCCTCGGCGAGAAACTTAGCCGGAACAAGCACCGGCTCGACGCCGACGGGAACCCGCTGCCGGAGGACACGACCACCAGCAGCGACAGCACCAACATCGGAAAAGGATAAGACCAAAAGGAGGACATCACCATGTACGACATCACGCCCATCATCGAAGCCGTTGCCGCCCTTATCGCGGCCCTCATCACCGCCTTCCTCGTGCCCTACATCAAGAGCAAGACCACCGCAGAGCAGCAGAAGGAAATCAATGCGTGGGTGAAAATCGCCGTCGCCGCCGCCGAGCAGATTTACACCGGCAGCGGGCGCGGCGAGGAGAAGAAGGAGTACGTCATCAACTGGCTCCGCGAGCACGGCATCACCGTTGACGAAGCCAAGCTCGACGCCCTCATTGAGGCCGCCGTCTACGAGCTCAACACCAACGGCATCGTCCCTGTTATCGGCATCCCGGACGCCGTTGTCACGACCACCATCGAGACCGCAGAGAAAAGCGACTGACCCGAAAGGAGACCCTACCATGAGCAACAGCCCTCTCGTAAACTACACCCTAATCAGCCCGAACAAGAACAGCCCCCGCAATCACAAAATCGACACCATCAGCATCCATTGTTTCGTCGGGCAGGTAACGGCAAAGCGCGGATGCGAGGTCTTTCAGCCCACCAGCAAGGAGGCGTCTTGCAATTATGTCGTCGGCTACGACGGCAGCATCGGCCTGTGCGTCGATGAGGGAGACCGCTCTTGGTGCACCTCCAGCGGTTCCAACGACCACCGTGCGGTCACCATTGAGACGGCCAGCGACAACAAGGCACCCTACGCCGTCACGGACAAAGCATACGCAGCCCTTCTCGACCTCGTTACCGACATCTGCCGCCGTAACGGAGCCAAGAAGCTCCTGTGGTTCGGAGACAAGGCAAAGACCCTCGCTTACACCCCGAAATCCGGGGAGATGGTGATGACGGTTCACCGCTGGTTTGCAAACAAGTCGTGCCCCGGAGATTACCTCTACGAGCGGCACGGGGCCATCGCAGAGGAGGTCACCAGACGCCTCGGCGGTGGGAGCTCCACCCCGAGCACACCCACCACCGACAGCGAGCAGACCGCTACCAACTACACCGTCAAGGTGACGGCCACAGACCTCAACATCCGCAGCGGCCCCGGCACCAACTACGAACGCAAGGGCTTCATCGCCCCCGGCATCTATACCATCGTCGCGGAGGCGGACGGCACCGGCGCGACCAAATGGGGCAAGCTCAAATCCGGCGTCGGCTGGATTTCCCTCGATTACGTCACCAAGACCGGCACCGGGGCCACGGCGGCCCCGGCCATCAAGGTCGGCAGCAAGGTCACCATCGACGACGGAGCCGTCTACGGCGGCCTCGCAACCACCAGAGGGAAGGCGGTTCCCTCTGGCGTGTCCGGCCCGAACCGCAAGTACACCGTCAAGCAGCTCGCCACCCACAAAGGCGAGGAGGAGGCCCTCTTACAGGAAATCGTTTCTTGGGTCGCCCTCAAGTACCTCAACGCGGTCTAACCCGCAGCACAGAGAGAGCCCCCCGGCCAGCAAGCCGGGGGGCTCTTTTTTCGTTTCCGGGCATCATTTTCGTGAGGTCACGAAAATGGTCGCCCAGAGAGATTTAATGCCAAAATAATGCCACGGGCAAATGCGACACCGAAAAAATACAGGTATCATGCGGCCTCCGGCCATTCCGGCCATTACTCCCACTCCACGGTGGCGGGAGGCTTGGAGGTGATGTCGTAGCAGATGCGATTGATGTGCTTGACCTCGCCCACGATGCGGCCGGAGACCTTATCCAGCAGCTCGTAGGGCAGGCGGGACCACGTGGCGGTCATGAAGTCCTGAGACTGCACCGCCCGCAGGGCCAGCGTGTAGTCGTAGGTGCGTTCGTCGCCCATGACACCCACACTGCGCAGATCGGTGAGCACGGCGAAGAACTGGCTGGTGGTGCGGTCCAGGCCCGCCAGCTTCATCTCCTCGCGGAAGATGGCGTCGGCGTCCCGCAGGATGGACAGCTTTTCCTCGGTGATCTCGCCGATGACGCGGATGGCAAGGCCCGGGCCGGGGAAGGGCTGACGCCATACCAGCTCGTCTGGCAGGCCCAGCTCGGTGCCCAGCTGCCGTACCTCGTCCTTGAACAGACGGCGCAGAGGCTCCACGATCTCCTTGAAATCCACGCAGTCGGGCAAGCCGCCCACATTGTGGTGGCTCTTGATGACGGCAGATTCGCCGCCGAGACCGGACTCCACCACGTCGGGATAGATGGTGCCCTGAGCCAGGAAATCCACGGCACCGATCTTTTTGGCCTCCTCTTCAAAGACGCGGATAAATTCCTCACCGATGATCTTACGCTTGCGCTCCGGCTCGGTGACGCCCGCCAGCTTGCCCAGAAAGCGGGGGCCGGCATTGACGCGGCGGACATCCACGTGGAACTGGTGCTTCATGACCTGCTCCACCTGATCGCCCTCGTCCTTGCGCAGCAGACCGTGATCCACAAAGATACAGGTCAGCTGATCGCCCACGGCACGCTGCAGCAGGGCTGCGGCCACGGAACTGTCCACGCCGCCGGACAGGGCCAGCAGCACACGGCCGCTGCCGATCTTGCGGCGGCACTCCGCCACAGCCTCCTCCAGATAGTTGGCCATGGACCACTCCCGCTG
>OJPH01000167.1_pt1 | contig 56721 bp, 55 predicted proteins | sample 1598481 | NCBI WGS metagenome assembly OJPH01 (sample SAMN03922482, study PRJEB24848) | human gut metagenome | isolation source: stool sample | host: Homo sapiens | place: Germany | collected 2011-05 | reverse complement strand
TACGAGATTTCTGCCTGTCTCGTGGGCTCGGAGATGTGTATAAGAGACAGCACACCATCTTATCTAAATTTTTCGTTTTAATTTTTGTTAACATTTATTATTTATATTTAAATAAAATAAGATTTTAAAAAATCAAAATCCAATCTAGTCGAAGAAACCATAGTTGCGCTCCTCTCATGAGTTACCGTATATAACCAAACCTCACCATCTCTATAAAAGCAAATATCTTCAGGCAAATTTTGCTCAATAGCAAGAAAAAAGTTAGGAATATCACGATAAGTTCTCCTAAATTTTTTAGCATTATAAATAAGCATTGCTTTATGATTGCTCCTAGTTTCAGTACCTGGCCATTTTTTGATATCAGGTATTATGTTAATTAAACAGTTTTTCCAACATTCTATAATACTATCATGTTCGCAAATCGGCGGTATCGTTGTATATGGCTTTTTTAAAGTTGTTATTAACGAAAAAGAATCTGAATTCTTAAAACAATAATCTAGTACTTCATTAAAATTCACGCACAACATGCCATAGTTCAACTCATACATAAAATATATGTCCTCCTTTTCTGTTTCCTGCCGCTAATGCTAGTTTATATGCTTTGCTTCTATTTCTTGCAAATACATCTCCACCATGACTAACACAATTAATAGCTGTTTTGTATGATATTCCTTTACCCGCAATAAATACAGCCTCCGATTTTGAAATTGTTACTTTAACTGCTATCCAATAATCATATTAGTGTTTTTCTCTCTTTATTTTATTTTTAGTTTTTATGCCTAAATTAATTAGTGTCTTCTCAGATGTTGACAAATTAACTAAGCTACCAATATTGCCAATCGAAGAAGATGATGCCATAGGTATTGGTACAAAAAGAATACTGCATCCTATTATCAATCCTATGCCAGGTACAGCAGAGCCTGCTCCGGCTATACCTGCAACCGCCGATACTGATTTGCCATGTACATCATAACAACATATCGGATTGTTAGCACAATAAGCGTACAAGTTAAATCCTACTAAACCAGCATTATTATCAGTCTGACTATCCGCATTAATAAACCTACCCGTCTGAGGGTCATAATACCTACTATTCAGATAATAAAGTCCGCTTTCGGTATCGTAATAATACTCTCTGTATCTGAACGGGTTGTTTACTGCAAGCTCCATATTGCCTGTCATTGACATAATCTTGCCCCAGGCATTGTAGGTTGCCACTTTTGCGCCATCGTTTTCAATAGCATCAGTGACGTATACCTTACATATTCATAATACCTGCTGTTTTCCGAAAAGGCTTTTATATCAATGATATTTGTAATCGGTCACAAGCTGTATGCCTTTTACTGATTCAACCTCTTTCCATGAAAAAGTCCATGCAAGTCTGTTTTTAATTACATCTTCTTCTTTAACTTTTATCACACGCAAAGAATGGATTCCGATATTATCAGGTTCTTCTTTATCCTCTAACAACCCAGAAAATATCAGAAGATATATGTCATTTTGTTCGGTAAGGCTATACCATGCTGTTACGGTTTTTTTCATTACAGTACCGTTAACAAAATCGCCTGTAGATCCCGGTCCTCCTCGCAGTTTTAATTTGCCTTGACCTTGGCAACAATCTATAAAATTGTGCAGTTCTTTAATCTGTTCATCTATATCTGAGCAATCATCTATCACACTTTTCGCAAAGAATTTCTTTATTTCAGAGATATCTTTATTTAAACAAGATGATTCGATTGCCTTTGCAAAATCATCAACATATTCTTCATCATTATATCCTTTTACGAATTTTTCAAATGCACCAAATGAACACGAAGTCAGATTAAAAAGTATTGTTATTATGCATGATAGTAATATAATCTTTCTCAATATAATTTTCATAGTTCCTCCTAAAATATCAATACGGCTGTTTGTGAAGAATTAAAATATATCCAATTACCTGATAAATGGGTATTAGTAAATGCATCATACATGTTATGATTGGTAAATTTTAACGTAAAAACTACACGCAACAAATTTGGTTCTGTATGGACGCACATATGTACCGATATCGAACATACAATTATAATATCGTTATATTCTGCCAACCATTGCCAACAATCGAAATTAGCGTGATAAATTCCATTCTGATGGTCGTAATACCTGCTGTTGAGATAATAAAATCCGCTCTCTTCGTCATAGTAATATCCTCTGTATCTGAACGGGTTGTTTACTGCAAGCTCCGTGTTGTCAGTCGTAATATGTGCTTATTCGGCATTGTAAGTTTGAAATCAATGCCTTGTTTTTGATAACGTTAAAGAACTACGATTACACACAACTCATCAAGAAATGTAATCACTTCCGATTATTCTTACTGTACTCTTTGCGACTTCTGACAACGTTCCCTCTGTAAAGCCCCCATCTTGCAAATACTACTGGAACAGACGACAGAAAGTAAACTCCGCCACAAATAAGAAACAACCATCTGGATACATTTTCTTCGCTCAATACATAAATATTTACCAAAATAAGCATAAGAACAAAAGCGACAAAATTTACAATAAACAGGACGTAATGCCATCGGCTTACCATTTTTCTTATATCTATGAAGAAAAACTTTCTCCAAAAGCCATGGGTTTCTTTATATATTTTGCGTTTTTTGTGTTTTCCGTAATTAAACTCGACATCATCGGAAAGACAGGTGTCAAAGCAAGAATAATTTAGAATGTATGAGCCGACAAAAATTATCGTAACTAAAATGGGTTCTAAAATTTTTTGCATTATTAAATCCTCAGATACACAACCGTTCAACGACCGCCAAAGACGGTTCGGTCATTCAGTTCGGAAGTTATTCTTCCCCGATAACAACTATCGGCACAGCCTCCATATCGATTTCGGCATTTACATCTGAGGTTTGGTTATAAACCTTAAGGCATGTAATGCCGACATTATTTTCATCTTCTTCATTGATAAGATATTCGCTGATTTTAAAATAAAAGTTTTTGCCCTCTTCGGTTTCGAGATAAAAATTCGAATCAAGATATTTGTATTCAGTACCCAAATCATTCATCTCATAAACACTGCCGCCACCCGTATATTTGTTAAACGGCTTATGTGTTCCTTTATACAGGTTCAGCAATTTTTCAATTTCGTTGTCGAAATCGGGTGTTTTCTCAACGGCATTTTTTGAAAAATAAGACCCGAGCGTATCCTTGTCCTTGTTTTCAACCGCAGTAAGCAGATTATTGAATTTCTCTCTTGACATTACCGTGTCTTCGGAATATTCGGCATATTTTCCGATATTTATCCCTTCGGTATTTTTGTAATCACCCTGATAGTAACCGTCTTTATCGGGAAAATCTTTGTCGTTTATTATGTACAAAGATTTTATTCCGACATTACCCGGATTTAAGCCGTCAAAAACACATTCTGTAATATCAAAATGATATTTATCGCCGTCGGTTTCAACTACAAAATACGAGGACATAAATACCCGCTTGCCAATAAATAAGTTTCTTTCGACAAACTCCCCGCCGCTTGACACGTCATCATAAGAAGTCATTTTTCCGTTATAATATTCAAGCAATTCATCCAAGGAATTTTCAAAATTCTCCGAGCTGTTTATTGCGCTGTCCATAAACAGTGCTTTGACTGCCGATTTATCCTTATTTTCCATAGCGGTTATCAACGCATCGAAATTCTGATTGGCAAGTCCGCTGTAGTCGCCTGTTACCATTGTTACAAGATTGCAGGAAGTGAGCATAAATGTAACTATTATAATCATCACAATATACGATACGATTTTTTTCATTATAAATCTCCTATTCAGCCAACAATTGCAAAACCCTGTTGATCTTATATCGTGAGATCGGCTGTAATTTTACATTTTATAAAGTCGCAAGCTGTCTGCCGTTCTTCCATTTAAACGACAGCGAATCACGGTAAGTAAGCGGATTGCCTGTTCGGAAAGATATTATTACTTTGCCGGAACAGTTTACTTAACAACATAAATTCCGCATTCTACCGGAACGTCCAAATCTACCTCTAACATTATATCGGGATGTGTTGCTTTATCTGCAACTCTAAGAGTGGTTATTCCTTGATTTTGGGGTTCTGCGGAATCAAGAATACAGTATTCCATAAAAAATTCACAGATTTTGTTCTGACAAATCAACTCTACCTGCGAAGCGATAAAAAATTTGTCGCTATCATAGTACGGTCTCGGTTTCATATCGGTCAATCCGACATTATGGCTATCAAAACGAAACTTTATACTTTTCGCATTTTCACAAAATTCAAAAAGCTCCTGTGCGGCTTTGTCAAAATCAGAGCTTTGCTTAAGATCTTCTGCGGAAAACAGAGATTTAAGCTCGTCAACATTCTTATCATTGATAATCTTTATGACTTTATTTGAAATATCTAAAAACGTTTTCTCACTTGTATCCGTTTTATCAATATTGATTCCGGGTGTTTCAAATCCATCGCCTGAATAAAACCCTCCTTTTTTATCGTACTTACTTTGCTCGATAACATACAGCGAATATATTCCGATATTATCCGCATTCACAGTATCTCTTGTGACTATTTTCAAATAAAAATAATAATCGGATTTATCTGTAGTAACAGAATAGCTACAATAAATATACTCACACGTTCTTTCAGGAGTATAAACGCCTGAAGAATAAGGCTCATACTCAGAATTGCAAGAAACCATATTGCCGGTATAATAATCCATTAACGCTGAAACGCTTTCTTCAAATTCTTCGGTATTTGCGCTGACAGTTTTTGCAAATACAGTTGCTATATTATTTTCCTCTTTATTCTCAATTGAGGAGATTAATTCATTAACGATCTGATTTGCTTTCTTTTGGTATTGATAATCAGTGCCTTTTATAAATCCGTCCCCATCAAATTTACAAGAAGTGAAAATAAGAAGAATGGCGCTCAAAAATACCATACTGAATTTTTTCATATATGTTCTCCATTAAAATGAAAATTTTATTGAATTATTTCCGATATAAACAAATCCTCTGTTTTATATGTACGGTTAAATGCGTTGTGCATTGCTCTTGAGTAAAATTTGAATATAAAAGTTACATTAAGTTTTGATATATAAATTATTCTCGCAAGTATCTGCGTACCGCAAACGGTATATGCTGCGGTTTTTGCTCCGCTCTTGCCTATCCTTACTCCGTCGGCATTGTATGTATAGTTTATCACACTGCTTCCGTTTTGTAAAGAGGCAAGCTGTCTGCCGTTCTTCCGGGTAAACGACAGCGAGTCACAGTAAGTCAGCGGATTGCTAATAGATTATAAAGCATCGTTTAATTGCATTACTTGAATACCAACGCTTTGGCATACTATATGATATTCTTTTCCCGAAAATAGTTGTAACACAAAATATAACGATTTGTCATAAGAAATATTATTATCTTTGACGATCTTTTTAAATGCTTCCTTACTTCTTTCATGATATAACGTTATTACATCGTCACCTTGATCATAATTTCCGCTGATTGCAGTTTTAAAAATGTCAACACAACTAAAAACCAATTCTATCTTTTTATTTTCATAAAGATTACTAAGATGAATTGATAATTCTTTATTACCGACCACATTCTCTATGCTCGTAATGCCGGAATCGTGTATTGGAAGCTCATGCAAGGCTTCATCTAATTGAAGAACATTTTTAACATTGAAATGCATAAACACACCTCCGGATTATTTTGTCAATCAATATAATTTAGCGCAAATGAAAGTACAAACTTGCGTACGGTTCAGGCACTAGTTCAACATATTTTTCACTTCTGAGTTTTCACCATAATATGCGGTTTTCTCGTTTTCGCTTATGACGATAACATCAGAAACTTCTCCGACCGATAAATAAGTTCAATTCGCTTTGCGCCGCACGTTTAACGCTCAATATGCGGCACGGATGTTTTAGGCGGCACCGGATTGCCGCATATTCTCGCATCAATACTTATACCGACAATAGAGCTTTTTGCGTGCTTGTTTCTTTCGGAGGGCTTCACCAGTTCTGTTATTCTTGCTGTGTAATCAAGCCTCTTTGATTTCATCAACGGCATAATCGTTTCACCGGTATATGAATCAAGATAGCCGAGAGAACCAAGCTCGCTGAATACTTCCAGCCTGAACGGGTCATATTCATCGGCAGCTTCAACAAAGTAAACTTCCTCGCCTATCAGCGATTTTTCTATTACTTCCGCTCTGTTGTTCATACTTGTTTCTCTTAGATAAGCTATTGAAGGTAAATCTGTTATATTTTTCTTGATTTCTTTATAGTTACCGTTAATTTCAACAATGCCGCACGCCGCCATTACCTGCTGTTCCTGCTCGGATGTCTCGAATTTAGCATAATTCAGCCATTTATCAATATTCTCTATATCTGCTTCATATGCCATACAGCCTAAATCCGGCTTACTGTATCCTTCACTGAACGAAGCCTTTCTTACTCTTTTGCCTAAATAAAAATAGAATAACGAAGTCTTTCTTACTCTTTCGCCTAAATAAAAATAGCATTCTGTAAATGGATCGATATTAAGATCGGTCAGATCCGCTATAACTATTCCGTCTTTTCCTAAAACCTTGGAAATGATTCTGACGATATCTTCAATATCATAAAAGCTCGACTCATCTATTACATAACTGTCTGCGTCTATTTCAGAAAGATCCTCTATTCCGTATTCGCTCAAATCCTGTTTCTTAAACCGTTTCCATACATCATAGGATGCAACTCTTATATGTAATCTTGTATTAACCTGTGACATTTCGATTCCTCCTGTGCATCTGATACTTAACTCGTTAGGAGTCTATCAGCTTCTTCCATTCTTCTGTGGTGAGTATTTCAATACCGGAACCTTTTTCTTTAAGCTCCCTCGCCTTTCTGAGTTTTACGGTTTCATGATCATAATCGGCATTATAAACAAGATAATCTGTGTTAAGTACCGTGCTTTTTCTTACAGTTCCGCCGTTTTCAAAAATGAAGCTGTCAAATTCCGATTTCTCTTGCGAGCCAAGCCCTGTATGAACAAACACTTTGCCTTTTATCCATGCGTATTTACGTTTGTTGTCCTCAGCCTTTTTCAGAAATTCCTCTTTGGTTTCAAAAACAAGCTGTTTGATTATTCTTTCACCGTTATGATTTTGATATTCAAACGCTTTGTTATTACCCGGCGTTAAGATTTTATCCAAATCACCGCAGCCGTTAAAAGCGTCTTCGGCAATTGATTTTAACATGGGATACAGCGTTACCGATTTCAAGGAATGACAATCAGAAAAAGCCGCAGAATCAATTCTTTCGATGTAATGCGGTATTGTAAGCGTTTGCAGTGAAGTTTTGGAAAATGCTCCTTTTTCAATAACTCTTACAGATTCGGGAAATTCTATGCTATTCAGATTTTCATTATTACTGAACGCATATTTACCGATCACACTTGTACCGTCAAGTATAAGTGCCTTACCCAGCCCGAAGTATGAATTCATTACGAGCTTATAAGTACCGTCATCAAGAACCTGATAAACCGAATCCTCATCAATAAACAAATAAGGATTATTTTCATCTATCCGGTAACGTATCGGATTTATCATTACCGAGCGATGAGTAGCATAATCGTAATCACTGTATTCGTCCGATCTTTTTGTCGGATCTGTCAGTATTCGTCTGAGGCTTTCCGGTACAACAATTTCAAGATGTGAATCACAATTTACATAACTATTTGATATTGCATTTTCATTGAATTCTTCCATACTTTTTGATAATACAATTTTTCTGCATTTGCCATAAAAAACAGAGTCCTCGCAGAAACCGACAACGTCATCCGGGATAACGTATTCTGCATTGTTCGTCTCGTTTAAACTTATCAGATATTTTTTGCCGTTTATATAACGATATTTTCCGACATCATCCGAACAAAGATACTTATTGCCGCATTCAGTGAATATTCTTTTAACAGAATCCTCTCTGTAGATTTCATCGTCTTTGAACTCATCAGGTGTAAACATCAGATCGATTTTTCTGTCGTAAATAGCATCACTGCTGATTTTCTCCACGCCGTACGGAATACGGACATAAGGCAGACGAGTTTTATTATTTTTATCAACAATAAATCCGGTTACCGTTTTTCCGTCATCCGACAATTCAACACCGCAATTATAATTTCTAATGAGAGCAGTTGTGATTTTATTGCTTTCCCCGACATTTTTGAGTAAATCAATGTAATAACTATAGCTTTTACGCATTTTTTCTTTTTCTACGCCATTACAAAGCAACGAAAACTTTGTAGTCTGCTTTTGGAAAGAATCATTTATATTCTGACGGATCGCTTTTTCTCTGTCAATCCATATCTTCTGTGTCTGAAACTCTGAGGTTTCTTCATCTCCCAAAAATCTTGATATGTGTTTTGTTTGTTCCGGCGGAAACGGAGCATTGTCATCGGAATATGTGTTTACGTCGATTACAAGACCGACTTTTTCTTTGTCTCTTAAAGGGATAATAACAATATCACCGGGCTTTACTTCAAAATCTGTTATATACAGGTATGGAGATTTATAACCCGAGGGTAAAACATTGCAATATACATAAGTTTTTGATCCTGCCATAATTTATCCCTTTCCGAGCTGATTGCTCTTTCCGTCGGAATTCTCGAAAACATAGTTAAGTTCATCCCAGTCGGACTTATTTCTGAATTTGTAAGTAATGCCGTCTATTATTAAATCCTCATAAGGTGTATGCTGTAAAACCCAAGCAGATTTATCTTTTATATCACAGTAGCCGGTTTCATATTTATCTGTAAACATCGGATATCCGCTTTCCGAATAACAAACAGATATTTTACCGCTGTTTTCATCATATGAATAAGCGGCGACTTTGATATTGGGAAACTTCTTTATTACTTTATTCACATCATCGGAATAAACGAAAATCTCGCTTACACCGTCTTCTGACACGATAATATCATTATATCCGTAAGTGTAATTATTCTCATTGATAAGATATTCGGTCACGCTTACGATTTCATCCGATAAGCCTTTGCAGCAAGCCCAGATTATATTTTCTGCCGTTACCTCAGACTTTGCTGCCGGCGTGAAGTCAGCCACCGATAATTTACTTATCAAAGTTTCAGCCTTAACTGCCGAATCGGCTCGGATTATATTTTTTAAAAATTCATCCGCATGTGTATGTGGCGAATAAAAGATTTCATTCACCTGTCCCTTTAAGGAATGAAATTGCATTGGATCATCTGATGGATTACTCAATGCAAAAACGTGGCATCAGTACAGATAATTTTATTTCATTGCTTTCTGAATATTGGTTTTACGGAAAGGTTCGTTACATAGCGGAAGATGGTTTTTTGCGAATAATACCGTATGATTTCGGAACAATCAGACTACCCGGCGCAAACAGCAACATTTTTCGTATTTCACAAAGTGACGGAACATATAAAACAGCTGAAATCGGAGATTGTGTCTACTTCAAGTTCAAGTCTTACAATCTATCAAACAGTATGTTCAGCATCCATTATCTATGCTCCGATCCTAAAATCATAGAGCAAAAATGGCTGAATAAGTCAAATGAAAAATACGAATTGTTGGTGTAAGCCCAAATCAACGGTTAATTTTACAAGCTTACAAAGAACTTACGTTGCGATAAAGTAAATATCAGACGTGAGAAATCAAATCATTACAACTACAACAATTTTTCTGTCATCGATGAAAACGGGGATAATTTGGGCAACCTTCCCGCCGAATTATGCAATGTCATCGCTCCGCTTTATGATACAGGGTATCTTACTATAGAAAAATCTACGGTAAGTTTCATTGAGAAAATCGGAGAAAGAAGCAGATATGCCATGCAAGGTATATTGTTTATAGAAATGATAATGAGAATTCACTGAATTGTATTGCAACAACAGCGCCGTGACTGAATGCGACATTCGTTCACGGCGCTGTTTTGTTTATCTGCATATAATAACAGCTGTTATAAGCATAAAACACATCGGCAAATAAGCCGGATATGTATGTTATCATCGCATTTTTACCGAATAATTCTTTTCAAAATTCGTTTTCAGACACAGCTTATACGCAGTCACAGACTGTCCGGTTTGTCCCGACTTCCTCCGCTTAAACCCTTTTTCCCCGTTTTACTTGTATTTTATGGCTGTGTTTGTTATAATAAGTATAAAGAAATATTTGATGCGTCTTGCGAAAGGAGAAGGTACGCTATGGCATACGAAAAGCTCACAGGCACTTTTGAATCCTCGAACGGCACTGATAACTGTGCATATTACATCTATGTTCCGGTTCTTCCTATGAACGTGGGATATAAAGGCATCATTCAGATTTCGCACGGTATGTGTGAATATATTGAGCGTTATGAACACTTTGCGGATTTTCTTACCTCACACGGATATATCGTCTGCGGCAATGACCATCTCGGTCACGGAAACAGCGTCAGATCAAACGACGATCTCGGCTTTTTTGCCGAAAAGGACGGCTGGAGCCATCTTGTAAACGATCTGCACCGTATGACGATGATAATGAAAAAGAAGTACCCTGCACTGCCGTATGTCCTTATAGGTCACAGTATGGGCAGCTTTGTTGCACGGCTGTATCTCACACGCTTTCCAAACGAGCTGACCTGTGCAGTAATTATGGGTACGGGCGATGATAAGGCACTTTCCGAAATAGGAGTAAGAGCTACACGCTCCGTTGTTTCCTTGAAGGGCGAACGTTTCCGCAGTGATAAGCTGAACACTCTCATTTTCGGAGTGTATAACGACAAAATCAAAGATTGCCAGACTATCTATGACTGGCTCACTCACGACAGAGAAGTTGTAAAGAAGTATATCGACGATGAAAAGAGCAATTTTGTGTTTACGGCAAGCGGATTTGTTGACCTTACTACCCTTCTTCGCAGAGTATCAAGTCAGCAGTGGGCTGAAAAGGTGCCGAAAAAGCTGCCCGTTATATTCATGGCAGGAACGGCAGACCCTGTCGGCGGATACGGCAAGGGCGTAAGAAACGTATACGCAAAGCTGATTGACGAGGGTTGCAACGTTGATATCAAGCTGTACCCCGGCGCACGTCACGAACTTGTAAACGAAACTATGAAGGAAATAGTTTTCGACGATATTTTAACCTGGATAGAAAGAAAGGTCGGCGGAATGACAGGCAATTACGAATTTTAAGCCTTAAGCCGAAAAGAACAATATGAAAGACGGATTTATAAAAGTAGCGGCGGCAACGCCCGAAATCAAGGTTGCCGACTGCAAGCACAACGCAAAGCAGATAATCTCTCTGGCAAAGGAGCTTGCAAAAAAAGATGTAAAGCTCGCAGTTTTCCCGGAACTGTGCATCACGGGTTACACCTGTCAGGATCTGTTCTACCAGACAACGCTCCTTGACGGTGCAAAAAATGCGCTCATAACGATTCTGGAAGAACTGTCTGAACTTGATATGATAACTGTAGTCGGCCTGCCGATGCAGTTTGACAGCAAGCTGTATAACTGTGCGGCTGTGACCTGTCACGGAAAAGTGCTGGGCTATGTGCCTAAGCAGTACCTGCCGAACTACAACGAATTTTACGAGATGCGCCACTTTATCGCCTGGGACGGCAGTAAATGCGAATATTTTTTAAACCGCTTTGACACGGATGCCGACGGCGAATGCGACGATTCGCTGAGTGCATATTTCGGTGCGGGACTTATATTCTGCTGTAACAATATGCACGATTTTTCTTTCGGGATCGAACTGTGCGAAGATCTGTGGTCACCCTGCCCTCCCTCGACATATCTTGCACAGGTAGGTGCAAATATCATTCTTAATCTTTCCGCAAGCAACGAGATGATAGGAAAGTCGGAATACCGCCGTTCGCTTGTTTTAAATCAATCTGCAAGGCTTATTTCGGGCTATATCTACTGCTCCGCTGGAGAAGGAGAAAGCACGCAGGACCTTGTATTCTCAGGTCATAACATAATTGCCGAAAACGGTACAACGCTTGCCGAAAGCGAGCTTTTCTCAAACGATTATGTTATCAGCGAGATAGACGTAAACAAGCTGGCATTTGAACGCAGAAAAAACACATCGTTCAGAAATGACAAATGCGACACGGAAACTATATGGTTTGATATACCGCTCACCGATACAAAGATAACACGTTTTGTATCACGCACTCCGTTTATCCCCTACTCTGCCGATGAAACCGACAAGAGATGCGAACTTATTCTTTCGATGCAGGCACACGGACTTAAAAAGCGTCTTGCCCATACTTACGCAAAAACCGCCGTTATAGGAATTTCGGGAGGACTTGACAGCACGCTTGCACTTCTTGTATGTGCCAATGCCATGAAGCTGCTCGGCAGACCTATGACGGATATTGTAGCGGTGACAATGCCGTGCTTCGGCACAACAAAACGCACAAAATCAAACGCCGTGAAGATATGTGAGGCAATAGGCGTCACACTGCGTGAGATCGACATAACCGACAGTGTAAAACAGCATTTCCTGGACATCGGACACGATATAAACGATTTATCGGTAGTATTCGAAAACGGTCAGGCGAGAGAACGCACAAAGGTGCTTATGAACATTGCCAATCAGACGGGCGGACTTGTAATAGGCACGGGCGATTTATCCGAGCTTGCTCTCGGCTGGGCAACCTACAACGGCGATCATATGTCTATGTACGGTGTCAACTGCTCGATACCCAAGACGCTTATCAAGCATCTTGTCAGCTACTACAGCAAGACGACAGATAACAAGCTGCTCAAAGAATCGCTTGAAGATATACTTGATACGCCTGTAAGCCCTGAGCTTCTGCCTGCGCATAACGGAGAAATATCGCAGAAAACCGAAGACCTTGTAGGCCCTTACGAGCTGCACGATTTCTTCCTGTATAACGGCATAAGATGGGGATTTACACCCGAAAAAGTATTCAGGCTTGCGCTGTACGCTTTTGACGGTGCGTATGACCGTGAAACAATACTGAAATGGCTGAAAACCTTCTACCGCCGTTTCTTCTCACAGCAGTTCAAGCGTTCATGCCTGCCAGACGGTCCTAAGGTCGGATCGGTAACGCTGTCACCAAGAGGCGACTGGAGAATGCCGAGCGATGCCTGTGCAACGCTGTGGCTAAGTCAGATAGAAAATCTGAAATAAAGTCTTATCTGCGAATAAACGAAACCAACCTGTCAATAATTACCTCACAAAGCTAAACGCTACGGAGGTAATTATGGCAGGTTTTTTTAAACGTAATATTCTTGACAAGGCTATGATACTGGGTGCGGTAATATGTATTGTAATAACAGCCTTTACCGCATTTGCGGAGGATTGCGAGGAAAAGCCGCAGGAGGTGCTGAGGCTTCATATACTTGCAAACTCGGACAGCAAGGACGACCAGACACTGAAATACGATCTGCGTGACTATATGCTCTCAACGTTTTCGGATGTATTCGGAAACTGTGACAGCTTCAGTCAATCGGTAGCCGTTGCAAACGAACACAGAACCGAAATCGAAGAAAAGGCTAACGAATTTGTACATTCCAAAGGCTACAGCTACAATGTAAAATGCGAGGTCGCAAAAACATATTTCACCACCAGAAAGTACGAGAATGTAACCTTACCGGCAGGAGAATACACAGCCGTCCGCCTACTTATCGGAAATGCAGAGGGCAGAAACTGGTGGTGCGTAATGTTCCCGCCGCTGTGCCTGCCTGCCGCATCGGGTGAATTTTTTACCGAAGAACAAAGCAAACGGGTTGAAGAAAGCCGTGATTATGAAATAAAGTTTGCGATATTCGAGGCGTTGCAGGGGCTTTTCGGCGGTGGTGATAGCAATAGTGAAAGTTCAGAAGAAACTGCCTGCGACAGTACGGATAATGATTTTGCAAAAATATCCGTTTTCGGCATTATGAACTGCGATGTTCTGTAATTATTAATGCAGGCGGTTTTCCGCCTGCTCAGTCTGTCGAAAAAAACTTTATCGTTATCAAAAATGGGGTTTGGGGCGAAGCCCCAAGCGGGGTGAGGGCGGCAGCCCCACATTCACCCCCCTTTCTGGGGAAAGGGGGCAGGGGGATAGGGATAGAGAATTTGCTCTATTTTTATAAATACAGACTTTTTCTACAATCTGGGCAGGCGGTTTTCCGCCTGCTGTTTTTTTAACCGCTATTGACATTTCCGGTATTCTGTGCTATACTGAAACTGTACTAATTCTGATAGTACGGTTAGTTTGTCACTTGCCGACAATCTTAACGGAAATATATTATGAAAAGGAGAAGAATAATTGAAATATCAAAAGCTTTATTTCAGTATGCTGAAAACATTTCTCAAAAGCGATATTAAGTTGAATATCCTTATTTTTCTTATCTCTGTTTCGGCTGTCTTTACATTTATTTCTTTGTTCTGTGCATTGAACAGCGGTAATGCGGCATTTCACAATATGATGGATCGTTCAGGCTACTGCTTTGACGGTATTATGCCCGAAGATTCACCCGAATTTTTCAGAAAAAAACTGCCCGAAGTCTACACTGCCTATGCCGATAATGCGGTTGTCAGCTATCGCACAAGCGAAAACTACATCTGTACGGAATCAGCTAAAGTTGCTTTTAACAAAAGCATGAAAGATCTGTACCGCTTCATACAATCCGACTATAACATAACCGACGGCAGATTTTTCACGGAAGATGAATTGAAGGGTGACAGCAAGGTTATTATTGCCGAAAACGACTGCGGTATAAATGTCGGCGACAGGCTTATCATTCCAGATGATAAAGGCGACATCGTACTTAATGTAATAGGTCTTTCCGATGACTTTATTGTTCCGTACACGTTTTTCTTATATCACAACAACAGCGGAATTTATGTAAAGGATGAAGATTTTGAAAATGAGATGAAGAATACCGCTCCGACAAAATACAGCGGCGCACGCTTTTTCTTTACTTCCGATCTGTCCGACGATGAACTGCAGGCGCTTGAGCAATATCTCGGCAAGGAGGTTTATATTCAGCCGCCGAACAGAGAGAATCACGAATCTGTTATCATAATCTACGCTATCATCACGGGAGGAATCGTGGTAACAGGTATATTCACCGCTCTGCTCCTGCTGACGCTTATGCTTCACCTGACGGATAATTGCAGCGAACAGATAAATGTGCTGAAGGTCACAGGCTGCAAGTCAATGCCGATAACACTGCTTTTAACGGCAGTCACTCTTACATACACAGCGGTTTCATTCATCTGCGCTATTGCTTTGAGTCCGATTTTTACCGCACTTATGGTAAAGCTCAGAATGGAATATGTGCCTACCGCTTTTGACTATCTGCTGTCATTTGTAATATACAGCATTATAATCATAATATCGTTACTGCCCGGCTTTAAACGCATATCCTCAGCCGCATACACAAACGGAGGTGCAATATGAAGCTGTTATCTCTTGCATTATCCTTGCTTCAATCAAAAAAACGCAGTTTTATCCTTATGATGATATGTATCATTTTTTCAACTCTGCTGTTCAATTTCGCAATCACTGCGTCTTCGGATTATCTTGCCGAAAAAGCATACATAACAAGTAACCGCTATGATAAGAAGATTCTGCACGGTACACTCTCATCAAAAGCGCCTATAACCGATGAAAAGATAGCCTCGCAGTTTGCAAAGTACGGAATAAATTGCCGTGTCGAGCGTTACCACGAAACCGCATTGGAACTTTACTCAGAAAAAAGCAGTATTACCGAAAACGAGATAAATAATATGGACGATGACACTTTCTATCGGTTTTATAACGATATAAACGGAACTCTGCTCGGATATTCGACCGAATACAGTGAATATCTCGATATAGGCCTTTCGGGAGAACGACCGGACAAATCAAAGGACTACGGCGGTAAGATTCCTGTAATCGCAAGCTATACATCAAGGTGCAATATCGGTGACACAATAAAATACAAATGTGGGAAAGGGATTACCGAGCTTCTTGTTGTCGGCAGATACACCGATAACTATCTCGACAGCGTAATACTGTATAATGCCGACACCCAAAGCTTGGGCACGCCTTTCTACACCGATGCGGATATTCTCTACAATTCCGGGCTTGCCACCGCTCCCGAAAATCAAGAGGACTATTCCGGAAAAAGCGTGGATAAGCGTTACTATCAATATGTGATAATTCTGAAAAACGGCAACGCTTCACTCGGCGAAATTGCGGCTCGTATCATTGACGGACTGGACGCAAACAGTGATGATTCAAAAGGCGATCTGTACATGAATATACGCTATGATGTGGCAGATCTCGATTTGCTGTACCGTGACAATATGCTGCTGATACAGTTAATGCCTGTATTCATAATGATAGCCGTAGTCGGCACTCTCGGAGTGATTGCCAATATTCTGCTGAATGCCGAAAAACGCACAAAAGCAATGGCGGTATTCCGTCTGTGCGGCGGTAAGACCCGCTCTGTGATAATACTCGAGCTTGTCTGCGACACGGCTGTAACGGTTATTTCTGTGCTTGCCGCTACGCTTATCCTGCTTGCAATAAATCACATCTTTGCTATAGAAATCATTAATGCACAAAGCGGATTGTTCACTGCAGTATATCTGATTGCAATTTCCGTAATTGTCAGCATTGCAGGTTCTGTAACGCTGGTACGCAGTAATATGCTTGAAACAATAAGGAGATATGAGAACGTATGATGAAACTTGAAAATGTAGATAAATATTATAACAAAGGCACAAGCAGCGAGGTGCACGCACTGAAAAATATAGATCTTAGCATAGAAAAGGGCGAAATGGTCGCTATAATGGGTGTATCCGGCTCCGGCAAGTCAAGCATTGTATGGACGTATTGATTGCGGAAAAGGTTTGATAGCTGAGTTTTTATATGATTATCTCCTATGCGATGCTGATAGGCGATCTGCTCAAAAAGCCCGTAAAAGAGCTGTCGGGCGGGGAAATAATCTCGGATAAGACAATTGCGTAAATCATAGATACAACACAACGGACAGCAAGATTTTCCTGCTGTCCATTGTTTTTATATTTATCAATACCTCTTTTATCTGAGCGTCGCTATAATCCTTGCAATTTCCACCGTAAGAATCTTAAGCGTTATTCCGCCTGACATAACATAAAACCATACCTCACGGGCCGCCTGTGACCTTGCTATCGGCGTTGCGATTATTCCGACAATTACCGCAAGCGCACCGATACAGCCGACTATGTTCGGTATGCTGATAAGCTGAAACAATCCGGGATCACAGCTTCCGTCAATCGCATTCTGAATAGTCTTGTCAAGTCCGTCACGGGTAGCGGCGAAACAGCATACAACAAGGCCGTACACAAGCAGTATAAGGCTTCTCAGCCCCCAGTGCTGTGTCTGTTTTCGTGTCAAAATACAGAATGCTATGTAGCCGATAAGGATAAGTATCATTACGGTAGTCGCAATTGTGACCCCGTCCTTGAAATATAATTTCATATCAAAAACCTCTTTTCAAAAAAATAACGCAGTACCGCCCCGATAAATAGGTCAGCACTGCGTCTTTGCGTCTGTCTGAATCAACGTAATTATGTAATTTTCAACGTTTATAACGCTCTCTTGTTTGCATTTCGGACAAAACAGCGGAAAATTCTTCAGCACCGTGTCCTGTGTTATTTTCACCCTTGTTTTCGCCTTGCAGTGAGGACACAGTATAAAACGACTTTCATCCGTCACGCTTACCGCCTCTTTTCTCTGCCGTTTTCACCATATGGGGCGAATATGTACGGTAGAAATTTCTGACGTGTGCTTCAAGCCGTTTCAGGCACTCCGCTTCCCTTTCGGGCTGTCTGTCGCAAATTTCTACCATAAGAACAACAGGCGCAACATACTCAAGTGCCAGCGTATCGGGATCTTCTCCGATTATCGTCCCCGACTTGATAAGTGCTCTGAAAAGTCCTGCGTGATAACGCACCAATCTTTCCAGATACCGTTCGGAATACATCGCCGCAAATTCAGCGTTTCTGAACTGCTCTATCGTCATCATTCGTCTGAATCGGCTGACATACTCATCGTGCAGTGAATATTCTATCAGCTGTCTTACCTTTTTTGCAAGCATTTCCTCGGAAATACCGTCAAACACCTTTTCATCGGCTTTGCTTTCGGAAACGTGCACATCAATGCCGTCCGTGAATATATCATAACGGCGGTACGTTTCCGCAACGATAGCGTCAAATATCTCCTGCTTGCTTTTGAAATGCTTGTACAGTGAGGGCGCTTTTATCCCCACCGCCGAAGCTATTCTCTCAACACTTACAGCATCATAACCGCTCTGCGAAAAGAGCCGTAACGCTTCATCAAGTATGCGTTGTTTTGTGTCTTCCTTTTTGGAGGCTTGTTTCATATATTCACCTCGATATAAAAAGCTAACGATCGTTAGCTATATTATAAGCTAATAATCGTTAGCTGTCAAGGGGGTAGGGGAAATTTTTCTGAATCTTTACATCTTCAGCGCATCCACCGGCTTCATCTTTGCCGCTTTATATGCGGGATAGCTTCCCGAAATCATACCTATCACCGCCGACACCGCAACTGCAATAAGCATTATGTCGGTCTGCATAACAAAGTTCTCACCGACCGCAAGACCTATGACAAACGCCACCGCACAGCCTGCCGCAATACCTACAATACTGCCGATAATACATATCATCGTGCTTTCGGCTAAAAACTCGCAGACTATTCTTATATTCCTTGCTCCGAGCGACTTCTTTATGCCTATCTCTCGTTTTCGCTCACCCACGCTTACGAGCATTGCCGTCATAACCGATACAGACGCAACCGCAAGCGAAATTCCTGCCGTGAACGACAGTGCCGATGTTGCGACAGCCAGTATTCCGTCAAGCTGTTTCTTCTGGCTCTGAAGTTCGCTTATTTTTATACTTCCCTCACCCTTGACATTTGCCATACAGGCTTTAATTCTGTCTATCGCAGTTTCGCCGTCACCGCTCTTGTCAAGAAGAACGGCTATCTTGTCATATTCACTTTTGCCGCTTATATTCTGCGCTGTAGTGTAGGGAATGTATACAAAATACGGCACAGCATCGTTCATCATATTCTGTATGGGGCTGAGTCCCGACTCGGCAACACCGATTACCGTAAAATCAGTGTATTTACCGCCGAAATTCACGCTCACCGTCTTTCCGACTATGTTCGTCCTTCCGTATGTTTCGAGTGCTATCTCATCATCAATAACACAGATATTTTCGGCTTTTTTAAGATCCGATCTGTCAATAAGTCTGCCGTGTATCGCCTTCATCGAAATAATCTCGTCCGCTTTCTCGTTTACTCCCCACACCATACACGAAACATTGCTTTCGATAAGCTCACACTTGGTCACCTGAGCCATAAGCGGCATCGCACCGTTGACACCGCTCAATCTGCCCAAAGCATCTATATCGCTGTCGCTCAGAGCGACTCCTGCCTCCTGTACCTCTACAAGCACAGAGTTTACTCCCATATCGTCAAGGCTGTCGTTTATCTTGGCTGTACCTATCTGCCCTGCCGCCGATATTACCGTCACCGAAAAAATACCTATCGCAACCGCACTCATAGTCAGTGCACTTCTGCTCCTGCTTCTCCATATATCAGCCATAACCGACATCAGTCCCATAACCTACCTCCGCTTTATGTTTCATATCCGACTGTTATATAATTACCGTTTTGTGCCTGTGTATTCCTTTATTCTGTCTTATATTCCGTCTTATTTCTGATAATAATCGAGTTTGCCGCTACTCCCTGCGTGCTTTTCACTACTTCCTCCTCAACGCTTACCCCGAAAACCTGCGTCCGTTTTGCAAGTTCCAACCCTGTTATAACGTCACGCCTTGTTGTTCTGCCGTTCTCGATAACGTAGATATATTCGCTCTTTTCATCCTGCATAACCGCACTGTAAGGCAAGGTAACTATATCACGCTTAAGACCCGTCTGTATTTCCGCATATCCGCTGTCACCGCTTTTGAGTTTGTCCGACGGGCTTTCTATACTTATCATAACATCGGCTACGGTTTCCTCTACGGCGCCAAGATATTGTTTTCTCGTACTTTTGCCGATGCTTTTCACCTGTCCTGCAAATTTCCCGTCAACAGACGACAGAGTAAGCGATGCGGTCTGCCCTTTTCTGATTTTCGACAGATTGCGTTCAGGCACAGCAACATTCAGCACAAGTGCGCCCTTGCCGCCTACCCTTGCAATATCCGCTCCGGCATCTATAAGCTCTCCGCTTTTTGCAAGATAACATACCGTTCCGGATACCAAAGCCGGTATTTCCTCAGGTATCCTGTCGGAAAGTTCCGCCGCCGTCAGCACATCGGATACCGAACCGCTGTATATACTGCTTAGCTTATCACACACCGCCTGCTTATCAACAACGGCTAAAGTCTGACCCTCATCTACCCTGTCGCCGACATTCACGAGATATTCCTTTATAATAAGCGGTATTTCCTCTTTTATGCTCCTGACCTGTGAATAACCTACCGTACCGCTGCAGGTTACGGACGGGATATATTCTGTCCTTTCGGGGAAGATTACGTCCACACAAGGAACGTTATCCCTTATAACACCGGGGAGCATCATATTGAAATAAAGCCCTGCAATAACCGAAATTGCGATAATCGTAATATGAAACGCCTTTCTTTTTTTGTATGTTTTGCGGTAATTCATACTCATTCTCCTTTTCGTTTTTACCTACTTAGTTTATCTGCCGTTACGGAAAATATTACTGAAATGCTGTGAATATTACAGTCGTTGCGGCTAAAAATAGCTTTATAATCTCACAAAAAGAGGGTGGAAAAATGAATATGATAATATGCGGCGAGCCTTGCATACATCAGCATGACGGCTGTTGCGGACTTCACGGCGCAGGCGTAATAACCAACACGACAGCCTCGCCTTGCCGTTATTTCTCACCGAAGGAGGTCGACTCTTATGAAAGAAAGCAGGAATATCAATCAAGCAAACGGGAATGCTTTGATAAACGCCGCTGACATATCAAGGCACTACACAATGGCTGACGGTACGGTACAGGCACTGGACAACGTAAGCCTTACGGTAAACGTGGGCGAGTTCATAGCAATTACAGGTCCGAGCGGCTCGGGAAAATCCACGCTGATGAATATTCTCGGTCTGCTCGACACCTGCGACAGCGGAACATATATGTTTTCCGGACTTGACACAAAAACGCTTGCCGATAACGAACTGAGCCGTATAAGAAACGAAAGGATAGGTTTTATTTTTCAGTCGTTCAATCTTATACCGACGCTTTCGGTGGTTGAAAATGTAGCGTTGCCTCTTACTTACAGAGGTATCCCGACAGCGAAACGTCTTGAACGCTCTCTTACGGCGCTTGAAGCTGTAGGGCTTTCGGGACGGCTGTCGCACAAGCCTTATGAGCTTTCGGGAGGACAGCAGCAGCGTGTCGCTATCGCAAGAGCAATCGCCGCAGACCCCGACCTTATCCTTGCGGACGAGCCGTGCGGAAATCTTGACAGCCGCTCCGGAAAGGAAGTAATGGAATTGCTTCTCTCCCGCCACAAATGCGGCAAAACCGTCATTCTTATCACACACAGCCTTTCCGATGCCAAATATGCCGACAGGATACTGACCGTCTGTGACGGAAAACTGTATAAATAATTTTCGCAAAGTGCTTGCAAATCCGAAGCAGATAGTGTATAATATTATCTGTTAATTTAATATGCAAGCACGCCTCCTTAGTTAAATGGATATAATAAACCCCTCCTAAGGGTTAGTTGTGAGTTCGATTCTCGCAGGGGGTGCCAAAAAATAAAAGCCGCTCATCGTTCAATATGATGTGCGGCTTTATTCTTTTACAGTTTGTTGCTTCCCCTATTCGATAAGTTAATTTGTTACCCTGTTTATCTCTGACATTAATAAAAAGTACAAGAAAACTATCACAAATGCGTATCAAAATACTTGACAAAGGAATATATCAGAGATATAATTAAATCAGATTATTTATTCATTACGTTAATTCCGTTTGTTATATCAACAAAATTCCCCTTGTATATCACTATATCTAACATACGTTATATTGAAACGTCCGACAGAATTGCAGATTATATTACAACAGTATTGTACGCTTACTGTTTCGGACGGCAAGAAAATTTACCACAAAAAAGAAATTATTAGGAGATTGTCAGTATGAACATAAAAAAACTTTTAAAACCTCTGACAGCATCGTTTCTTGCTCTCATCATCTCCGGCTGTTCATCAGCCCCTGAAGCTATATCGGACGGGCTTGTCAGTGCAGGCTTTGAGATCTCACAAAGCACCGATATATCGGCATCGCAAAATGATCGTTCCGAAGAAGACTTAACACCTGAGGAACGATCCGCAAAAGCACGGGAAAAGCTCATTTCACTCGGAAACGGAGGCGTGTTATGTGGCATAAGTAAGAATGTTGAATATAACGGCGGCATAATGGAATTGCCTTGCATTATAGACCATAGCTGTAAATCGGAAGATGCGTTCACAGAAGTATCAACAGGATGCCTTATAGCAATAAACGGCGTACTTCAGAAAATATCATACGGCGAGCAAAAAGATCAATATATGTATGTTCAGACCTATGAAAAGGATGATTTCATTAAGGAAAACGAAGATTACGCTGCACGCAAAAAAGTCACCTTCAGCTTTGAGCCGCAGATAAACGAAGAGGATAAGGATCTGACAGAGCTGCAGATTACAGTTATTTCTGTAGATAACCCGCTTTTCAGACTTCAGCCTGAATATCCTGTGGGATTTTTGATGCATCGGGCAGCTACTTGTTCGGTTCGTACACTGACACTTAATTCGCCGATAACCAATTACACCAAGGATGAAATTTCAGAGAGCGGTATTACCGAGCTGGATTTAACCGATGAGGTTATAGAAAAATACTCGGAAATGGCTAATATTGCCCCAAAAGCCATAACTGAAAATACACGCCCCTTTGCAAATGTCGATTCTGAAAATCGTTCGCATTTTAATTTTGATGAAAACGGAAAGCTTGATCTGGGTTTTATCACATCGGTAAGTGAAGACGGTGAATTTGACTATGAAATGTCTTCACAGGGAAGATACCTTGTTTCTATGTTCGTAAACGGCGCTCCCCACGCTTTTCCGGACGGAAGTATTTATAAAAGCATATATATGAAACCGGGAAAGCTGTATGTATATGAAGCGCAGGATTTTTCAAAAATACTGGGTGAGTGTGACACGATAGTCTTTTTACCTGTCGCCTGCCTGCGTGACGACGGAAAATGTATAATGAGTGAAACTGTTCAGTCTGAAGCTATATGGCCAAAGGATAGAGCGTAACAAAAATTACGGATAATCAAGCACTGACAACTTTCAGCAGAAGAAAGCATACAGTACGTTATAAAGACGCACTGTATGCTTTAAATTTAACAAACGAGGGAAAATAATGGAACTTAAATTAGAAGGTATCACAAAATCCTACACAAAGGGTAAAAAACGCAAAAACGCACTTGAAGACTTTACTCTCACTCTTACCGAGGGCGTATACGGACTTCTCGGACCCAACGGTGCGGGAAAGTCAACGCTGATAAATATTATCACGGGAATAATCGGCAGGGACAGCGGCAGTATATCCTTTACCGACGGTAATGACAACAGCTTTTTGTCGCATCTCGGGTTTATGCCGCAAGGTATGGACTTTTATCGCAACTTTACCGCAAAGGACTACATAAAGTACATAATGGCGCTGAAAAAATACTCTCCCGATAATGCGGACGAGTACGCTTTGACAACGCTCGGCAGGGTAAATCTCCGTGCAGATGCCGACAAGAAAATCGGCGCTTTTTCAGGCGGAATGAAGCAAAGACTCGGCATAGCACAGGCTATAGTCGGAGAACCGAAGGTGCTTATATTTGACGAGCCAACTGCCGGACTTGACGCAAAGGAGCGTATACGCTTCAGAAATGTTATAAGTTCTCTTGCCGCAGACAAAATAGTAATACTTGCAACTCATATCGTGACCGATATTGCGTATGTAGCAAAAACTGTCGTGCTTATGAACGAAGGCAGGATAATAAAAACAGGAACGCAGGAGGAACTTTGCTCTGATATTTCAGACAAGGTATGGGAGATAACCGCACAGAGTGACAAAGTAATGGACTATATGAACCGTATGCGTGTATCAAACGCAGTGTCTGACGGCAATAAGTATACCCTGAGAATAGTATCCGATGAATATCCCGAAAACGACGCTGTTTCAGTACCGCCTACACTTGAGGACGTATGTATATATTATTTCGGAGATATGTGATATGAAACTGTTTAAATATGAACTGAAAAAGAATATACTGCGGCTTCCCGTTCTGCTGTTGTTTGCGGCTCTTATACTTGTAAGTCTGTACAAGCACAATGAAACCGTTCAATTATACGGCGCACAGGATTATCTTGCCGACGGTCCTATGCACAATATTTATCAGGCGTACAAAGGCGAGATCACCGATGAAAAAATACAGCGGATAGCCGCATACAGAAATGAAATGTCGGCTATTGTAAGCTCACCGGATTTCGACTATCCGACTACGCCCGATGACAGATATTATACCGGCTTTGCCTTCGGAGATAACGGGTCATCGGAAAAAGTTATCGAAGAAATGAAATATGCGATAGAATACATAAACAATATCATTGTGCTTAGAGAGAAAACACAGACCGCAATTGCGTTTTATGAGGGTAAAAACGACTACAAGGTGAGAGAGGCTCAGCAGATTGAATGCCTGTACGGAAACCGTCATATAGACGTATACGGCAATTACGATACTTATGCACTTTACTTTGACTATGAGTTCTCAACCTTTATTTCGATGATAATGGTGCTGTTTGTATTTGCTCCCTCGTTTTCAAAACAAAAGGCTATCAGCGATGACAAGATAATATGCGCCTGCGGAAAGGTCAAAAGCGTATTTTTTGCAAAGCACTTGTGTATGTACGCATTTTGTGCCGTCATTACGGTGATAATGACATTTACGGATATTTTATCCTTCGGCTGTCGGTACGGCATCGAATTTTTGGAGCAGTCGATATATGCGATACACAGCTTTACTTATGCGCCGCTTGACATAAGCATATTTACCGCAATACTTATTACGGCGTTTATGAGATTTCTGCTTACTGTGCTTATCGGTGAAATTGTACTGCTCATATCCGCTACCCAGAAAAACATCGGCATTTCCTACGCCCTGAGTTTTTGTGCAATAGGTGCGCTGATTTATCTGCACGGCTCTTTACCGTCACAATTCTCTCCTTTTTCTATGATATGTATGAGTAACTTTTTCACCGATGCGGAATTTGTTAATGTGCTGGGCTTCCCTGTTCTCAACATAATTTTCCTGCCGGTACTTACAATACTTCTTTGCGTTACAGTGAATCTTGTCTGCTTTGCTGTCGCCTGCCCACGACGTGCGATACGGCTTACCGGGAAAGCGAGGAGTAACGCTATATGAAAATATTTGTATATGAGATGAAAAAGATACTGATAAAACAGTACGCAATAATAATTCTGGCAGCTGTAGTAATAGTAAGACTGCTGTCTTCTCTGCCGCTTGCAAAGCAGACATACGGATTTGACTCCGCCACAGAGCGAGAGAAATATTTTGAGATAATCTCTCCGTTTATAGGAACGGTGACCGAAGAAAAAACCGACCGTGCAGACGAACTTGAAAATCAGCTTAAAACGGCAAGTCAACAATACGATAAGCTGATTGATCAGCGTCTGGAACACAAAATATCGGATATTGAATATTACGAGCAGATGAAGCTGTACGAACCGACGCTCAATATCAAAAACCAGATTGAAAAAACTGTCGAACAGGTACGGCAGGCACAAGAACGTCAATGCGACATTCTGCCTGTAAGCTATATCCCCATAATATGTGAAGCGTCAGCCGATTACCTTTTTGTGCTTGCAATCTGCCTTATATGCAGTCTGAGCGTAATCACAGAGTATACAAGCAAGACAAGATATATCCTGTGTACCACTCCCGCAGGACAGTCACGCAGTATGGCGGCAAAAACGGCAGTTCTGCTGTTGTCGGTCGCAGTAGCATCGGTTTTGCTCTCTGCGGTTGAGGGATACTGTCTTTCAAAACAGCTTCCCTTTGAATACTGGGCGTATTCCGCAAGAGGTATAGAGATAATGACGAACTGCACGGCTGAGCTTTCTATAGGCGGCCTGTTTATTCAGACCCAGCTTATCAAACTGGTGGGAAGCATTTTTACCGCTTCGGTTGCAATTCTTATTTCCGAGTTTTTTAAAAGCTATGCCGCAAGCGTATTTTCGCTTGTAACCGTGCAGATAGTTGTCGACTATGTCGGCAACCGCTCAAATCTCAGCTATCTTCTGCCGACAGGGGCTATGCGTGGCTACGGTTATTTTTACGGCGATGTCACACCGACCGCCGAAAACAATTATATGCAGTTTTCGGGACTGCCTCTTTGGTATACTGCAGTGCTTATATGCGGCTTGCTGATTTTTTCGGCGGCAGCTTGCGCAGGAACGATTCTTTCCTGCAATAACCGGCTGAAAAGAAAAAGTAAAAAGATACGCAAGGCGGCACTTTTGTCAACTATGTGCATTATCACCTCACTGCTTCTGTCCTCGTGCAGTGTTGCGAATAACCGTTACGACCCCGAAGATACAATGAAGCTTGTAGGCGGCTCATATACCTTGATCGGCGAATATAATATTCCCTTTACAAATGAACTGAAAACAAGCAAATATGAAATCGTTCTTGAGACCAATCAATCTTCCGGCGGATTTTCCATATCGCTGATTGACCTTGCAAGCAATGAAAAACTCGATATTCCGCAGAGTTATTTTTCGGACGAAACTTTCATTCATTGCTTTATAACCGAGCATTACATTTTAGTCGAGTATATCACCAAAGACGGAACCGAAGCAATGCGGTACTATGACCTGAATGACTTTTCGACACAAACAATTGCTCAGAACACTCAAGGAGTAGAAAAAAATCTGTTCGGGCTTTCCTTTAAGGACAGCGAAAGCATATTTACGAAAAGTTCCTTGGTTTTCACCGATGACAGAGATTTTTTCTTTGTTACAGACAGCGGTTTGTATAAGGTAGACGTAAATAAAAATGCGTCACTGATAATAGACGAGCCTGTAACCGAAGGCTTGATTTACGATGCTCACAACATCTATTTTATCAGTGAAAAGGACAGCATCAAGCGTTACGACCTTTCAACAGGCATTCTCAGCGAAATTGTAAGCGGCGAAAAAATAATCCCACGTTCGCTGTGGGGAGATTACGATTATATTTATTACACGAATGAGAACGGCGAACAAAAGTTAGCAAAATAACGCTGCAATCACCGCAATAAATCCGCCGATTATCCGAGTTTGTAAATTTAAATTCAGCTATAACAGCTTCGACAAAACCCCGATTTGCTTTTTGATCGGGGTTTTGCCATAGTCTGCACTCTGATAAAAAATACCTTTGCCAAACCTCTCATAATGTGTTACAATAACATCCGAACATTAATCGAATCAAAAGGAGTTTCTTATGTACAGATACGAATTGCACATGCACACCAAAGAAGGCAGTGCCTGCGCTGTAAGCTCGGTAGAAAATATGATAAAGCAGTACGTTAAAATCGGTTTTTCGGGTGCTGTTGTAACGAACCATTTTATAAGAGGCAACACCTGTGTTTCACGAACTCTCCCGTGGGAACAGCTTATTATGCAGTACAGCAAGGCATACACGAACGGCAGAAAAATCGCCGAAGAACTTGATTTTGACCTGTTTTTCGGCATTGAAGAAGGCTACGGTAACGGCAAGGAATTTTTAGCCTACGGCTTTGAGCCGGAATTTCTTTTATCACGTCCGTTTCTGCGCAACGCAAACCTTAGAACATGGGCGGAAGAAATTCACTCAGTCGGCGGATTTATAGCTTACGCTCACCCTTTCCGTGACAGAGATTACATAACAAATCCCGATGAAGTACCGGATATTTCGATAGTTGACGGAATTGAGGGCTACAACAGAGGAAACCGTGATATTGAAAACGAAAAAGCAATCCGTGTTTTTGGCAACGAAGATACGGTTATCACCGCAGGAAGCGATCTGCACAGCACCGACTTTGACAGTGCCTACGGAATAGAAACACAGCACAGGATAAGGAGTAACGAGGAACTGGTGAAAACTTTGCTTGAGAGGAATTTCAGGGTTTATCTTGGGGGATGAAAACTAATAACCAACCTCTAAACGAAAATTCGTAGAGGTCTTTGGGTTTATTTTACTGTGATTTTTACGATTTTAACAAACCAACCAAAACCTCTTCCACATATCCCCTCAACCGTCAACTTCTTCTACTTGACATTGCAATAAATTCTTGCTACAATATCTTTTATACAATATAACCTGAGGTGAAAAATGAAAAAATTCTTGATACCGCTGTTATGCAGTGCAATATTGCTTTTATGCGGCGGCTGCGACCTAAGCGACAAAGTGAGAATCGGCACGGCGGCTGAGGGCGGAAATTACTACATTTTCGGCTGTGAACTGAATGCTATAGATTCGCTCGAAAGCTACAATATCAATATCAAAAGAACGGCAGGCTCTGCCGCAAATATGCGTCTGCTCTCGGAAAACTATCTTCAGATGGCAGTGGTTCAGACCGACATAATAAACGATGCGTGGAACGGCAGAAACGGCTTTACCGAAGAATACCGTTATTTCGGCGCAGTAGCAGGACTGTTCACCGAAAGCTGTCAGATCGCTGTACGCAGTGACAGTGATATAAAAAGCGTTTCAGATCTTAAAGGAAAGACTGTAAGCATCGGCGAAGAAGAATCCGGTACTGCGCATAACGCAAGGCAGATACTGACTTCATACGGCATTGCCGAGGATATGATAAAGACGGTAAACCTTGATTACAAGGATGCCGCAAGTCAGCTTGAAGACGGCACTATAGACGCATTTTTCTGCACTATCGGCGCACCTAATCCCACTGTAAAATCACTCTGCGACAAGGGCGCTACTCGTCTTGTTTCGCTTGACAGTGACAAGATAGACGACCTTGTAAGCTCCTACGGCTACTACTCTGCCTGCACGATACCGGCAGGCACTTACAAAGGTCAGACCGAAGATGTCAAGACTATAGGTGTTACCGCTGTACTGCTTGCAGGAAATTCTTGCTCCAAAGACACAGTAAAAGCGATAACAAAGGCGATTTTCGATAACTCAGAAACTATACAAAACGCACTTCCCGTAAATATCGTAACCGACAGAAAATCAGCTGTCAACGGCATCAATATCCCGTTTCATCCGGGTGCCGCCGAGTATTACGGCGAAAACGGAATAAACGTAGAAACGGAGTAACAAGATGAGCATAGCACTTGATATGTATCAGACAGTAGCAATAGCTGTGCTTGTCCTGATGCTTGGCGCATTTCTGCGCAAAAAGATACATTTCCTTGAAAAATTCTGTATCCCTGCTCCCGTTATAGGCGGTTTGCTGTTTGCAATACTCACCTGCATCCTGCACGGCACGGGTCTTGCAGATGTCAGCTTTGACGATACACTGAAAGAAGTCTGCATGGTACTGTTCTTCACATCTGTAGGCTTTCAGGCAAACCTTAAAGTCCTCAAAAGCGGCGGAAAGTCAATGATAGTATTTCTGATACTGGTCATACTGCTGATAATCGGACAGAACTTCACCGCACTCGGACTTTCAAATCTGCTCGGACTCGATCCGCTTATAGGTATGTGTACCGGTTCTATACCAATGGTCGGCGGTCACGGTACGGCAGGTGCGTTCGGTCCTGTTCTTGAGGATCTCGGAGTATCGGGAGCCACCACCCTATGTACTGCGGCGGCTACATTCGGACTTGTCGCAGGAAGCCTTATCGGCGGACCTATCGGCAGACGGCTTATAGTAAAGCACGATCTATTAAAGACGGTTGTACCCGAAGATGACAGCCTGCTTGTCGAAGAAGGCAAGAAGCACGAGCGTCACTTCTCTATGTACGCTCCGGCCGTATATCAGCTTGTACTCGCTGTCGGCGCAGGCACGGTAATCTCCTACCTGCTGACTATGACGGGAATGACATTCCCGATATACATCGGTGCGATGATCGTTGCCGCTCTTATGCGTAATATCGGTGAATACACGGGCAAAATCACCATTCACATGGGCGAAATAAACGACCTCGGCGGTATATGCCTGTCGTTATTTCTCGGAATAGCAATGATAACTCTGAAGCTCTGGCAGCTTGCCGACCTTGCATTACCGCTGATAATCATGCTCGGCGGACAGGTACTGCTGATGTTCCTGTATTCCTATTTTGTTGTATACAGAATTATGGGCAAAGATTATGACTCGGCAGTGCTGACAGCAGGTATGTGCGGCTTCGGTATGGGCGCAACACCAAATGCAATGGCTAATATGCAGGCTATATGTCAGAGGTATGCGCCGTCTGTAAAGGCGTATCTCCTTGTTCCGCTTATAGGCAGTCTGTTTGCGGATTTTCTCAACAGTATCACCATTACGTTCTTTATAAATATGCTGTAAACCTACGGTGGTTTACTTTTCGGAGGGATTTATATGTTCGGCAAAGATAAAGACAAGCAGAAAAAGAAAAAAGAAAAAATGAACGATAAGGCAGGACATTCGGAGGAAAACTACAATGTTCTTTATGACAATCTCGCTTTTCCGGAGGTATACGCAAAAGAGCAAAAACAAAGCGATACCGAGGAAACAGACGAAGAGCCGGTAAATTACGACAATGTGGCTATTCCCGAAATCAATGTAAAGAAAGATAAGAAGTAATTCCGACCGCTCTTAATGAGCGGTTTATTTTTATCCCCTATAATAATTTACCGCATAACCGCCGTATGACAGCCGAAAATAAGACATAAAGCAAAAAACAGTTGCAAATGCGGCGGTAATAGTGTATAATAGAATATGAATATACTGCCTTAATAGCGGTAATTTTCAAATGTGAAAGGAAAATCTATGTTACTTGATATAATGAACAGTCTTGACAATCAGCAGGACATTATCATCACTGTATTCGCTTATGCGGTAATTCTGCTTATTGCCATACCTATACACGAATGCGCACACTGCTTTGCGGCATATCTTATGGGCGACGATACAGGACTATATTCGGGCAGAATCACGCTGAACCCGATAAAGCACTGGGATCTCTGGGGTACTATAGGTATGCTTACTGTCGGAATAGGCTGGGGCAAGCCCGCACCCGTAAACCCCGTCAGAGCAAGAAAGGTTTCCGCAAGAACGTTTATGGCGCTGACTGCGGCGGCAGGACCTTTATCCAATGTTATACTCTCGTACATTTTCGTACTTATCGGAAAGCTATTATTGTTCTTCTTTTTTACAACTAATCCTGATGTTGTATGGTATATTTATCTGGCATTCGTGATGGCGGCAAGGATAAACGTTTCGCTTGCTGTGTTCAACCTGCTCCCGATACCGCCATTTGACGGCTCAAGAATAATGCTCGTATTCTTAAAGGAAAGAACATATTTCAAGCTGATGCAGTACGAACAGTATATAATGCTTGCCGTACTTGCTATCTGCTGGACAGGTGTGCTTGACGCACCGCTGACATTCATCAATAATGCGGTTATGAGCTTTCTTGATTTCACGACCTCTTATGTACCTCTCGGAGCATAAGAAATGGAGGAACTGAAATTCAAGCTGGAGGTCTATGAAGGACCGCTCGATCTTATGCTGAGCCTTATCGCAAAGCATAAGCTGAACATTTACGATATAGAGATTTCTCTTCTGCTCGAACAGTTTATGCTGTATCTTGATCGTATGAAAGAAGCCGATATAGAAATAGCGGGAGAATTTCTCGAAATGGCGGCAAGGCTTATCTACATAAAGTCAGCCGCACTTCTGCCAAAGCACGAAGCGGAAGAAATGAAGAAAGAACTTCAGGGCGTACTGATAGAATACGCTATGTGCAAGAAGATAGCATTGCAGCTACAGCAAAGCTGGGTAGGCGATGATGTGTTCGTGCGTCCGCCCGTACAGGTGGAAGAAAACAAGGCATATCTCGGCATACACGAACCGGACGAGCTTTTTCTGGCAATGTCGAACTTAAACTACAAGGATGCGGTACGAAAAGCCGTGCCTCATGTAAAGCCTGCCATTGCAAAGAGTTTTGTCAGCGTATTCACAAAGATAGTGTATGTGTTGAAGCGTATAAATGACGGTCATAAGGTTGAAGTAAATTCGTTATATAAAGGTCAGTCCAGGTCGGACTGCGTGGCTGTGTTTCTGGCACTTTTAGAGCTTTCTAAGAACAGCCGTATAAAGTTTACCGATGACAACAAATATCTTCACTTTGTGCCTAAGGATAAAATAGAAGAAGAATTCTCTTTCGGAGAACCGGATGAAAGCGAGGCGGTGGATAATTGAATTACAATGAATCAATCTGTATAATAGAAGCTCTGCTGTTCGCATCGGGTGAACCGATCTCGCTTGACCGGCTGAGCGAAGCAAGCGGCATCGAGCCGGAAACGGTGGTAAAGCTGATTGACAGGCTTGAAAGAAAATACAACGTATCCGACAGTGCTATAAGGGTGCTAAGGCTTGAAAACTCATATCAGCTTTCAACAAGAGAAGAATATGCACCTTATATAAAGCGTGCAATGGAAAACAAGCGTCAGGCAAGGCTTTCCCCTGCGGCACTTGAGGTACTGGCTGTAGTTGCTTATAATCAGCCCGTCACCAAAGCGTTTGTCGAGCAGGTCAGAGGCACTGACAGCTCCGGTGTTATAAACACGCTGGTAGAACGTGAACTGCTGTATGAGGCAGGCAGACTTGAACTGCCCGGCAGACCTATTACATACAAGACAACGGACAACTTCCTTCGCTGTTTCAAGCTTGAAAGTCTGGCACAGCTGCCAAGCCTTCCCGATGAAGACGGACAGTTAAACCTGAATGAGATCGGCACATTACAGCAAGACGGCGATTTTATTCCGGATGACAGCTTTGAGGAATAATCCGATTACTCCTGCGGATACTCTTATCGGAGTACCGTCCGCATACCAAACCGAAACGGAGGGCTTATGGGCTGGCTTATTTTCATAGATATATTGCTCATCATCGTACTTGCTCTCATGCTGTCGGTAACAGTCAACGTACATCTGAACGATGAAACGAGAATAAAAATCAGATACGCAGGCATAACGATATTCTCTGTTTCCCCCGAAGACGAAAAACATAAAAAGCAAAAGAAAAGCAAGGAAAAACAAAAGAAACCGCCGGACAATAAAAGCGATAACATTTCTGCGGATAACGAAAACCCGGTGCAGAAGACCGAAAGCACTGCCGATAAAGCCAAAGAAAGCAAGAAAACGCATAAAGTCGGAAAAAAAGCAGATAACAACGGCAACAACAGTCTTTTATCAAAGCTCGGTCTGAGCGGCGACATCGGCGAAACGATTGAATTTGTAAAACAGCTCATCTCATCGGCGTCAAAACCGGTAAAACGGCTTATAAGCCATATCCGTGTAAGTAACTTTTATTTGTTTATAACGGCAAGCGGAGAAGATGCGGCGCAGGCGGCGATGAACTACGGAAAAATAAACTGGCTTGTACACACAGCTTTAGCGGTGCTTTACAATACCGTTAAGCTGAATGTGAAAAAGATAGATATTACCGCAGACTTTACATCGGGCAAAACGGAGTACGAGCTTTCGTGCAAAGTAAAACTGAGGCTCGGAACAGCCATAGGCTGTGTCTTGTGGTTTTTATTCAGAGCAGCAAAATTATATTTGAAGATAAATTCAAAGAATGCAAATAAAACTGCAACGGCTGAAAACAATACAAAGCCAAAAGCAGAGAAAGCGTGAGCTTTCGGAAAGGAAATCAAAATGGCAGAACAGCATCCAATCAACGGACTTATGGGAACTTCTATGGAGAAGATAAGAGAGCTTGTTGACGTTAACACTATAATAGGCGACCCTATCACCTCTCCCGACGGAACAATAATCATTCCCGTTTCGAAAGTCAGCTTCGGCTTTGTCGCAGGCGGCTCAGACCTGCCCACAAAAGCTCCCAAGGAAGTATTTGCAGGCGGAAGCGGCGCAGGCATCACGATAAATCCGCAGGCTTTTATCGTAGTACAGCGTGACGGCGACGTTAAAATGCTTGAGCTTGGTGCAACCGGCAACAGCGCTATTGACGGTATAATCAGCGGCGTACCCGACCTTATTTCCAAGATCAAGGCTATCTTCTCTAAGGATGGCGAAGAAGAATCTGAAGAAAAAACAGAAGAATAAGCAATAACATCTGTCCTTTTCGCATAAGATATACCAAAACTATGCGGAAAGGACAACGTTATGCAAAGAAAGATTCTATCGGCTTTATCTGCCGTGATTTTTGCCGTTACTGCGACTGTGACAGTTTATGCCGAGAGCGGAGAAAAACTGTGTTATCTTGAAAATGCCGATAAAAGCGAAATCGGAGTATCGGCTGTCAGCGCTATTCTTATTGAGGCGGATACCGGAACTGTGCTTTTTTCTAAAAACGAAAAAGAACACAGACAGATAGCAAGCACGACCAAGATAATGACAGCCCTGCTGACCCTTGAAGCAGGAGAACCCGACAAGGAATTCGAGGTAGACCCGACCGCCATAAAGGTCGAAGGGACCTCAATGGGACTTCGGGAAGGCGATATTGTAACACGCAGAGCTTTATGCTACGGTATGCTTTTGCCTTCGGGAAATGATGCGGCAAATGCGGCGGCGGTAAATATATCGGGCAGCAAATCGGCTTTTGCCGTGCTTATGAATAAAAGAGCCGAAGAAATCGGTATGGCCGACACGAACTTCGTCACCCCGTCGGGACTTGACGCAGACGGTCAGTATTCCTGCGCCTACGATCTCGCCTTGCTTACACGGGAGGCAATGAACAATAAGGACTTTGCAAAAATATGCGGCTTGCCAAAAGCAAAGGTTTCTTTCGGCAATCCCAAAAGCGACCGCATTCTTGTTAACTCTAACAAACTGCTCACAAGCTATGACGGCTGTATCGGAGTTAAGACAGGGTTTACCGACAGTGCAAGAAGAACTCTTGTAAGCTGTGCAGAGCGTGACGGCATAAGACTTATAGCGGTAACGCTTAATGCGCCGAATGACTGGAGCGACCACGCAAAAATGCTGGACTACGGCTTCGAAAAAGTGACGCTTTGCGAAATGAAGTACGACTCATCCGCTCTTTCCTTATCCGTTGTCGGCTCAGAAAAGGAAACGGTCGGGGTTGAATGCGGTACTGTAAAACTACCGCTGTGTAACGAACAGAAAGACAAAATAACCGCAGAAATATATATGCCGAAATTTATTTATGCAGGACTTGCCGCAGGCGAAAAGGTCGGTGAAATACACTACCTGCTGAACGGAAATACAATAGCGACAGTGCCGCTCAAAACGGCTGAAAGCTGTGTACAAAAAGAACGTAAAACGGATTTTTTTACCGTGATATATAAATTCATTGCAGGACTGCTGACACGCTGATACTGTATGGATACGGAATTTGAAAGGAATACGGAACAATGGAAAAAGTGAGATTACAGAAGATAATAGCAGACAGCGGCTACTGCTCACGCAGAAAAGCCGAGGAATATATCGAACAGGGCTGTGTAAAGGTAAACGGCAGACCGGTTTCTCTCGGTGACAAGGCCGATCCCAAGAACGATATTGTAACGGTAAACGGCGAAAAGATAGCTTCATCCGGCACTCAGCTGAGATACATAAAGCTGTATAAGCCGAGAGGCTATGTGACCACTATGGCGGATACGCACGGCAGAAAGATAGTTACCGACCTTCTGGACGATATTGACGAGCGTGTTTATCCCGTAGGCAGACTTGACAAGGATTCTGAGGGACTTCTGATACTCACCAACGACGGTGCGCTTGCAAACGCCGTAATGCACCCGTCACGTCATATAAAGAAGCGCTACCGTGTAACCGTAAGGGGCGAGGTAACAGATGACAAGCTGACAACGCTTGCTTCAGGTGTAAAGATCGACACGGGCGTTACGCTCCCCTGCACCGTTGCGGTACTTGCCGAAGAAGAAAACAGGACCGTGCTTGAATTTACGATTGCCGAGGGCAAGAACAGACAGATAAGAAAAATGTGCGAGGCTGTAAAATTACAGATAGTACGTCTTAAAAGAAACGCTGTCGGAAATATCAAGCTCGGTATGCTGAAGCCGGGCGAATGGGCAGACCTTACCGCAGAGGAGCTTAAAGGGCTGAAGGCTCTCGTTTCAAGCGACAAATCGACCAAAAGAACGGGTAAAAAATGATTACGATACTTAAAAACAACATGATTACCGACAAGCTGGTGTTCGAGGCAAAGGACGGCGATACGCCGGTAGGCTCGGTCGTCTGCACGACAGACGGCGAAACACTGTTTGTGGAAAAGCTTGAAACACAGTACATAATGCTTGTTGACGGGCTTATGAGAGCCGCTATGAACTACGCTTTTAATCACTTTATAAATAAGTGTACCGTAAATATGCAATCCGAAACGGTGTGGAATGAACTTTTAAAACGTGGTTTTGTGCAAAACAACGATAATCACATCTCTGACATTGATAATTTTTTCACATCTCATAAAAGTTGCAAAAAATAGCGAATTTCGCTTGTTATTAAAGATGAAATGAGTTATAATTATACTTGAATATGATGTGCCCAAAGGCATAATTATAAACAGCGGTCGGCTCTTATTTTCAGCAGCTTACCGCTTCACAGAAAAGCGAGAACGGAGGAATTCTGGCAATGAAGAAAACAATTGCTGAAATGGAGCAGACAGCCGCAAGCGAAGCTGCAAACAAGCTCATCTCTCTGTTTGACGAGGACAGCTTTGTCGAGCTTGGCAAATTTGTCGGAGCAAACGGTGAAAAGACAGGCGTTGTAAGCGGTTACGGCTATGTTGACGGAGCAGTCGTATATGCGTACGCTCAGGACACAAGCGTAAACGCAGGTGCGGTAAACACTGCGGCAGCTCTCAAAATCAAGAAGGTTTACGAGCTGGCACTTAAAAACGGTGCTCCTGTTATCGGTATCTTTGACTCAAAGGGCGGAGATATCAAGGAAGGTATGAAGACACTCGGTGCATACGGCGAGATAGCCAAGATGAGTGCGGCGCTTTCGGGTGCTGTTCCCCAGATAGCTGTAGTAGACGGCCTTTGCGCAGGCGCAGCCGCTATGATAGCTTGTATGGCTGATGTGGTCATTATGACAGAAAAATCAGAGCTGTTCATGACAGCACCTTTTACAGCCGATGATAAGACGGCAGGTGCGGGTACAGCCGAGAATGCCGCAAAGTCAGGTGTAGCGGCTATTCTTGCAAAGGACAGCGAAGAAGCTATAGCTAAGGCTAAGCAGTTATTATCCGTTCTCCCTGCGAACAATCTTGAAACAGCAGGAAACGATTATTATATGGAAAACGATGCGGCTGTATCGGCTGATCTCAAGGGCATCGAGCTTATCAGCTCAGTAGCCGACAAGGAAAGCGTTATTGAGCTTTACAAGCAGTTCGGTACATCTGCGGTTACCGCAATAGGAAGCCTTAACTGGAGAACAGCAGGCTTTGTTGCTACAAACAACGGTGCAAAGCTGACAGCAGACGACAGTGCAAAGATTGCACGTTTCGTTACTCTTTGCGACGCTTATTCAATCCCCGTTGTTACATTCGTTGACAGCGAAGGCTTTGAAAAGTCAAGTGCGGCTGAGCTTGCAGGAAGCATCCGTGACAGTGCAAAGCTCGCACAGGCATATGCTTCCGCTACAACAGCAAAGATTGCGGTTGTAACAGGCAAGGCTTACGGCAGTGCTTATGTTGCACTCGCAAGCACAGCGGCAGGAAGCGACTTCACATTCGCATGGGAAGGTGCGGTTATTGCTCCCACAACTCCCGAAGCGGCAGTTGTATTCTTAAACGGTGTTTCGGAAGACAACGCAAAGCAGGCTCAGGAATATGCAGACAACGAAGCAGACGCATTCACAGCTGCGGCTAACGGCTATGTTGACAGAGTTATCACAGCCGAGGATACAAAGTCCGCACTGACATCTGCAATTGAAGCGACATCTTCAAAGAGAGTTGTTACTCCTGCTAAAAAGCACGTTAACTTCGTATATTAATCGACATAAGAAAGGATTTTTGTTATGAAAAGATACAATATCACAGTAAACGGTACCGCTTATGATGTAACCGTTGAAGAAACAGACGGCAGTGCAGCACCCGTTGCCGCACCCGCAGCAGCTCCCGCTCCCAAGAAGGCTGCAGCTCCCGCTGCTCCCGCAGGCGCACAGGGCGGCGTTAAGATCAACGCTCCCATGCCCGGTACTATCGTAGACGTAAAGCTCGCAGTAGGCGCTAAGGTTACAAACGGTACAGTAATCGCAGTTCTTGAAGCTATGAAGATGGAAAACGACGTTGTAGCAAGCTGTGACGGTACAATTGCAAGCATCAATGTTACAAAGGGTCAGTCTGTTGAAACAGGCACACTGATTGCAACAATCAATGCGTAACTCTTGATTGAAAGGAATAATAAAGGTTATGGCAAAAGTAGGAATTACCGAAACCGTACTGCGTGACGCTCATCAGTCGCTTATCGCAACCAGAATGACTACAGAAGAAATGCTCCCTATCCTCTCCACAATGGACAAGGTCGGCTATCATTCGGTTGAATGCTGGGGCGGTGCTACATTTGACGCATGCTTACGTTTCTTGAACGAAGACCCCTGGGACAGACTGCGTATATTAAGACGTGAAATGCCTCACACAAAGTTACAGATGCTTTTCAGAGGACAGAATATGCTCGGTTACCGTCACTACGCTGACGATGTACTGGAATATTTCGTTCAGAAGTCTGTAGCAAACGGTATTGATATAATCAGAATTTTCGATGCGCTCAACGATATAAGAAACCTCGAAACAGCCGTTAAGGCTGCCAAGAAGGAGGGCGCACACGCTCAGATAGCTATCTCTTACACACTCGGTGAAGTGTTCACAGAACAGTATTACATCGACTACGCAAAGAGAATTGAAGAAGCAGGCGCTGATTCTATCTGCATCAAGGATATGGCTGCTCTGCTTACTCCTTATGAAACAGAAAGACTTGTAAAGGCACTCAAGGGTGCTGTAAATATCCCGATCCAGCTCCACACACACTACACATCAGGACTTGCTTCAATGTGTCTGTTAAAGGGTATCGAATCGGGCGTTGACGTTATCGACACAGCAATGTCGCCCTTAGCACTCGGCACATCGCACGCTCCCACAGAGTCAATGGTTGCCGCATTACAGGGTACAGAATATGATACAGGACTTGACTTAAAGCTTCTCACAGAGATAAGAGAATACTTTATGACGCTCCGCAAGAAGTACATCGACAGCGGTCTGCTCGATCCCAAGCTCCTTGCAGTTGACGCTAACGCTCTTATATATCAGGTTCCCGGCGGTATGCTTTCAAACCTCCTTTCTCAGCTTAAGCAGGCAGGCAAGTCTGACAAGTTTGAGGAGGTTCTTAAGGAAGTTCCCCGTGTAAGAGCCGACGCAGGCTTCCCTCCCCTTGTTACACCTACATCACAGATTGTTGGTACACAGGCTGTATTCAATGTAATTCTTGGTGAGCGTTACAAGACTGTAACAAAGGAATTCAAGGGTCTTGTAAAGGGCAGCTACGGTAAGACACCTGCTCCCATCGATCCCGAGTTCAGAAAGAAGATTCTCGGTGACGAACAGCCTATCGACTGCCGGCCCGCAGACCTTATCGAGCCTGAGCTTGAAAAGCTGAAGGCTGAATGTGCTAAGTGGTCACAGCAGGACGAGGACGTATTAAGCTATGCTATGTTCGGTCAGGTAGCTGAAAAGTTCTTTGAAAAGCGTAAGGACAAACAGCTTGGCATTGACGCTGAACACGCTGATAAAGCTAACAAGGTAATGCCCGTATAATTTAATTTAACTGCGGCAGGTTGAAATACACCTGCCGTTTTTAATAATCTGAAAAGGACGGAAATATGAACAGACGCAGACGCACAGACGAACCCGTAAAGAATATACACAAAGAAACCGAATACCACACTGTAGTAACCGATGACGGAACGCAGGACGAGGGCTTTAACTGCAAAGCCTGCGGAAAATTCATTACGGTCAGGGATTGCGGAACAAACAACCGTAATCACTGCCCTCACTGCTTATCAAGCATACATCTTGACAACATACCCGGCGACCGCTCAGCCGATTGCGGAGGGATAATGGAGCCTATCAGCATTTATGTCCGTCCCGACGGCGAATGGGCGCTGATACACCGCTGTAAGAAATGCGGCGAGCTTAAAATAAACAGGATTGCCGCAGACGATAACGAATATCTGCTGTTATCGCTTGCCTGCAAGCCGCTTGCAAATCCGCCGTTTCCTCTCAGCGCATTATCGTCCAATTTCGGCAAAGAAGACAAATAAGCATACAGACAGCAAAACGAGCCGTTGCACAAATAGAGTGCAACGGCTCACAGCTTGTTGAAAAAGTCTATTTTTGTAAAAATAGAGCAAATTCTCTATCCCTAACCCCCAAACCCCTTTCCCTCGGGAAGGGGCTGAGTGTGGGGCTGCCGCCCTCACCCCGCTTGGGGCTACGCCCCAAACCCCATTTTCAAAAAAATATATAGGTTTTTCGACAGACTACGAGCCGTTGCACAAATAAAGTGCAACGGCTCAATTTTATTCACGGCATAAGTTCAATCCAGAACAGCGCCTCCCCATTCAACAACCGTAAAGCCTCTACGAATAATCGGCGTAATTTCGGACGGTATTATTTCATCACCGCTGTATGCGGCAAAGCCGAACCATATACGGTATATACTGTCAGGCTTTACTGAGAAAGTCAGCGGCATCGCATTATCAACGCCTTCGGTCAGCATCGGATACATGACATAATCCGTGCCGTCTTTAAGATAATCCGCCCAGTATTCAATGAAGTCTGCAGTTTCCTGCTCATTAAAGCCGTAAGAAGTCAGTATTTCACGGAAGGCTTCCGCACGTTTATTTGCAGGAATAACGAAGCCTTCTTCTGTCGAAAACGCTTTCCTTTTCACAAGGGCTTCATAGAACAGATAACCGTAGCTGTTTTTATCCTTATCGGTAAGCGTGCCGTCCGGCGATGCCGTTACCGTCCATCCGTCATTATATTCGGGAATCGACAAGGTAAGATAACCCGGTTTACCGAATGTGACCGTTATTTCTGTTTCGGTTTCGGGATAAAGATATATGTTCGGTTTTTTCGCCGTAACGTGATTCGGCAGGATTGTACTGCCTGCCTTAGGAGCCATATTCAGCAGTTCGTCACGCAGCCACTCAAACTCCTTTTCACGCCCCTCTCTTACCATCTGCGCATAAAAGTTCAGCTTATCGTAATAGCTTTTTTTCCACCAGTCCTCCGGTGACCATTCAGCATCTCTTGACGGATAAAACACATTCTGAAAAAATGATATAATTCACATTATTGGGATGCAATTTCTATCTTGACAGAAAGAAAAAAAAGATGTATAATATATACAATGGGGTTTGTGTACCCTTTTGAAATTTTCAAGTTATAATCCACACAAGTTGGTTTGTGTAAAATATTACTTAAATACAATGCGAGGAAAGGAATTATCATGGCAAATAAAGAGAAAATGGTCCCTCCTACATTAGAAATGATTCAGGGCAATCCGTACAATTATACTTTTGATGAAGTAGCCAAATGTATGGGAGAAGAAAGAGCTAAGTCTTTATTCAAAACCTTGTATAAAAGTGGCGTAAGTCCTAAAAATCAAACTATGACTATAAAAGACATATATGTAGGGGGAGATACTACAAAGTATGCTTTTGAATTACAAGATGGCTACTGCATTGAAACAGTATGCATTAAAAGAAGGACTGGCAATACGGTATGCGTTAGCACTATGGTCGGTTGTCCGGTGGGGTGTATTTTCTGTGCATCAGGAAAAAATGGATTTATTCGCAATCTTTCACCAGCTGAAATAGTTCAGCAAATCGTTCTTTTGAAAGAACGTGTCAACAGAATCGTTTTTATGGGGATGGGAGAACCTCTCTTTAATTATGATAATCTGATTAAAAGTATTCATATACTTCGTGATCGCAATGGACTTAATTTTCCTACAGATGGCATAAATGTATCGACTGTTGGACCAGTTGAACAGTTGAAGCGACTGAGAGAGGAGCATTTAAAGATTCAGTTTACACTCTCTCTTCACGCAACGGATCAAGCAACTAGAAACATGATTATGCCGCACATGAAATCCAATAGCATTCATAGTGTTGTCGAAGCTGCGCTTTCCTATTCTGAACGACATAACAGAAAGATTACCATTGCATATCTGCTCGCTCCTGGAATTAATGATAGGGCTTCAGACGTAAGACAACTTGGTAAATGGTTTAGAGGAAAAAATGTACTGATTAATCTTTTACAATATAATGAAACTGCCTGTAAGAGAATCAAACGTCCTAACAAGCAACAATTGGTTGCATTTAAGATTAGATTAGAGGAGGCTGGCTTGGAAGTAAAACTTCGGGAATCAAGAGGTAATAGAATAAAAGCTGCCTGTGGTCAATTAGTAAGTGATTATAATAAAGGGAACGACGCTCCTACGTCTGATTCACCTGAAAAGATGTCGCCTGTGATACACAAGCTTTCTGACAATAAAGCTGATACAACAAGAGGGATAAGAAAAGAAAAACGTCACCCTTTTGCAAAACATAAAGCCAAAAGGAAACGTAAGAAAAACTAATGATGAATTAACCCTCTAACCATTGTTGACTATTCTTTTAATGGTTATCGTTTGCGCTCACCATAATACTATGACGCACGGACGCATCTATGTATGCGCCCGTGCTAACCACAACATGAAAGGTGGGTGTACTGCCTTTTCTTTGCACGGCAGTAGGTGTGTCTCTACAATAATGCAATTATTTTTGTGTATAAAAGGAATAACCATTTTATTTTATGTGGAGGGATAATATGAGACTGGCAGATATGCATATTCATACTACTTTTCGCCCGACGGAAAGTCATCTATGGAAGAGCAGTGTATAAAAGCCATAGAGATTGGGATTCCAATTATTTGTTTTACGGATCATGTAGATTTCAATTCTTCTGAAATAAATGTGGGAAGAATAATTAATAAAGCTTCTACAAATTTTGATGTGTCAGAATATTTCTATGAAGTGAATAGGCTAAGACGTATTTATAACTCCATTCAGATTTTGATTGGGATTGAATTCTCCGAGCCACATCTATTCCCTACTGAATTCGAGGATTACAGTTCTATGCCTTTTGATTATATTCTAGGAAGCATTCATCATTGCTATGGCTCTGTTTTTCCAGGTGCAAAAAACATAGAGGAATCAAAAGCGATTGATGAATACTATAATCTTATGTTAAAATCAATTCAGACATGCGAGTTCCAGGCGATGGCACATATAGATTTTCCCAGACGTTATTTTGATAATTGGAACGTCAGTGATACTATCATGGATGAAATATTAAATGCTATGATTAAAAAAGACATTATTCTTGAAGTTAATACGTCTTCCATCATGAATGCTTCTGACGAACCGCTGCCTCGATACAGTATCATTGATCGATATGTTCAGCTTGGAGGACGTAGGGTTGTATTAGGATCCGATGCACATATTAGTGTTAAACTTGGAAATGCATTTAGTAGTGTTGTTAGAAAACTACCGAATACTTGCGTTATAGGGTATTTTAAGAACAGGGTGTTTTATGAACTGTAATATAATAAAATGATAAGGGGGATTAAAAATGAAAGAATTGGTAAGTGTTATTATCCCTTTTTATAATGAAGAACAGTATATAGGAGATTGCCTAATATCGCTTATAAAGCAGACATATAAGAACATTGAGATTATTTGCGTTGATGATGGTTCAACCGACAATGGGGCAATGATAGTCAAAGCAATACAACAGTCTGATAGCCGTATTTCTTTAATTCAACAAGAAAATATGAATGCAGGAACAGCGAGAAATGTAGGCTTTTCTAAAGCAAAGGGTGAGTATGTCCTTTTCTTAGATTCTGATGATTTCTTTTCTCCATTAATGGTCGAGCGTATGTTAAACAAAGCATTAAGCACAAACTCTGATATTGTATTTTGTACAGGATATGGTTTGAATGTGATAACTAAAGAAACATATATGATGCCTCCTGTTGGTAAAGACAATGCCTCGTTTCCAAATAAAGAAGTATTTTCTTCCGCTGACACAACTGACGGTATATTTCAGTTATCTGTTACATGGGCTTGGGATAAGATGTATAGAACTGATTTTATACGTAAAAATGATATTTTCTTTCAAGGGACAAAAGTGTGTAATGATCTGGTTTTTGTTTGCTTATCATACTTGTTCGGCGAAAGAATCACATCCGTGAATCAGCATTTTATATGTCATAGAACAAATATAGCTTCATCTTTGTATTCTGCTGGTGAACGCAACTGGAAGTGTTTGTTTGAAGCCCTTTCAGAGTTAGAAAACAGATTGATCTGTGAGGATTTATATAATAAACATAGAATTAGTTTTCTCAATCTGGTTGTCGAAAATATAGTTTATTATCTGCTTATGAGATTTACAGATGGCAATTGTTTCAGCTCGTTTTACACATATTACAAAAATAATGTAAGTGATCATTACAATTTCATGCAGTACCCTAAAGAGATTTACAGAGATGACTTTGCTTATAATATCATCAAATCTTTAGAAAATGATAGCAAAGATTCTTTTTTATTGAACTGTATCCATTTGTTAAATGCTAAACAATCCGAAGTATTACGAGTATCAAATTCAAAAAAATGGTGTCTTCCATATGATCTGATTGTGAATAAAAAGAAAATTATAATTTGCGGTGAAAATGACGCATCTATATCTTTTTTTCAGCAAATAACAAATAGTAATCTAAATTCTGTCTGCTCGATTTTAAGTTTAAGAGATATATTTGATGTAGAAAATGAAAACAGCATTTCATTCGACATATTTTGTGAAATTGATTTGATTATTATTACTTATGAAGACTTTAATGTTTTTCATAGATGCAGTAATTATTTTCTCTCATTAGGAATCGACAAATCAAAAGTCGTTTGGATTAATGCGTTATACTCTGATGAGTGGATAGCAGACTATATATTAAGAAAGGATAATGATGACAGCATCATTAATTATTTCAAATGAGAATTTTAACATTTCTGAACGTTAGTAATCGTTCTCGTATGCAAGCTGATTCAGGCTATATTTTTTATAATCTTCTATCTCCATATTTTACGAAGCAGAATAGTTTTTACTTTGCCTCACCTGAGCCACTGTCCGATATTCACCACACCGTTTGCGTGATAAAGGGTGATTGCATTATCCATTGTGCTGAAAATACAGGTCATAAACGCAACTAAAAAGACAAGTAAAACGCTGATTTTTACGACTTCTTTACCCGTTTTATCGGTTTTCTCGTCGGATTCGTTTTTCGGGAACGCAGGAACGATGCTGTTCTTTTCCGCTCTTATCAGCATAACAGCCAGTAGCAATATGAACAAAGAAAGCACCGCAGCTTCGATAATATCAATGTGGATCAGGTTATTATTAGCAATCTGGAGCAATGTTCCTAGCATATAGGATAAGCCTGCAAGACGTGCAATATAAGTATTATCCTCCAACAGACACAGCGATTTATAAAACACCGCACTTCCGAACAGACCGAGAATCAAAAACAGTACAAGCCCCATGCACAATGTAAATGCGTAAGTGCTGTGACGGCATATCAGAAAAAGACAGACAACCGACAGCACTGCAGCCCCAATAGAAATTACAGATTGCAGAGCCTTTTTGCAAAGCCTTGAATACAGAGGGTACAAAGCAAATCCCACCACGCTTGCACCGAGAGCGTAATTCTGAGCGTTTACCGACTTATCGCCCGATACGGTGCAGGAAATCATATCAACAAATAAAAACTCAGCCTCCAAAAAGGTAAAAGTAAACAGGCTCATCAATATGACAGCTTTTATACGGGAAACCCTGTTTTCCTTGTTAAAGGCATCGCTTTGCCTGATTTTTTTCAAAATGCTGTTCATAATCTAATCCTCTTACCTATATCGGACGCAAATCCCTTAATACTGTTCGGCTCACAGGCACCGCCGAAATTGCGGCGGCGATATTTCATTCCCGTTTATTCGTTTATTATGCTTTACCCTAAAAACAGGAACAGCCGACTTTTACTGTCAAAAATATAATAACACATTTTACAAAATAACACAAGTGCTTACAGGACAGGGATTCATTTTTACTGCCAATGTTACTTCTTATCCGATTGCAACAAATGTCGGGCTTCTGCACAGCAAAAAAATAAACCGCACAACAATGCGGTTTAAAAAAACAAATGCTTATACTGCCCTACACAGTTTTAACGTCTTAGCTGTAAAGCCGCCGGTTTTGCGGTCTAAAGACGCTCTGATAAAACAGCCCTTCATATTTATGAGCTTTCTTTCTGAATAAAAGTCCACGGTAACACCTCGGACGTAACCTCCTTGCCGTTCAGAATATCAACGAGCTTCTGAGCCGCAATTCTGCCTATGTTTCTGTCCTCATAGGAAAGCGATGTTATCGTGACCGGAGAGATCCGGCTAAGATTACTGTTGTCAAAGCTGACTACTGCAACGTCCTCAGGAACACGTCTGCCGGCTGAAAGCAGGCACTTGATAAGTCCGAATGCCACCTCATCGTTATAGCATACAACTGCCGTATTATCGCCAAGACGATTCAATACCTCCTGCGGATTATTGAAAAGATCCTCCTTCGTTTCGGTAATGTACCAGAATACATTCTCATCGGGAATTATCAGACCGTTGCGAAACAGCTCCGAAATAAAGCCTGAATACCGCTGATGACCTTGAATATCATCGCTTTTAAAAAAGCCTGCGATTTTTGTGTGACCACGCTCAATAAGATGCCGCACAAGCTCTGCACCGCCCGCCTGATTATCCGCACATACCGAATATGTGCCGCTGAGCGACGGGTAATATCCGTTGAAAAACACTACCGGTATATCCATTCCTATCAGTTTTTCGTACAGATCGAAATTAGGATTCGGCATAGCCGATTTTGTCCCCTCTATCAGTATTCCGTCAACGGGATTCCTGAGTATTTCTTCAAGGATTGCACGCTCGTTGCAAACACGGTTGCGTGTTGCAGAAAGAACAGCTGTATACTTGTTTTCGGATAATACATCATTCACTGCCCGCAGCTGACTCGGAAAAATATAGTCGCTGATGTATGTTGCAACAACCGCTATCTTTCCTGTCCTTGGATTAAGCCGCTTCGGCCGTACCACCGAGCCGCTCCCCTGACGCTTTAATATAAGATTGTCCTCTACAAGAAGCGACAATGCCTTGCGTATCGTCTGACGGCTCACATCATACTGAGCTGTCAGCAGCTCCTCGGTAGGAATAGGCTGTCCCTCTTTATACACACCGTTTTCAATATCGGTTTTAATTGCCTGTGCAACAGCTTCATATTTAGTCATTAATTATCACCTCTATATAAAGCACAAGTTCGTGCAAAAGAATACAAATTTGTTTACATATATAATACAACTTTGTCCGCTGTTTGTCAAGCAGTTTTTACTCAGCACGATATTTGTATGCTGAAAAAACGCTTGCTTTGTAATATATGCACAAATCTTTCCACCAAAAAATGTGTAATTTGTGTATTGCATTTGCATTTTCTTTGTGTTAGAATAAGGGCAACAAAAGAGAATGCAGACAAAATTCGAAGTTGTTACGAATTTATCAATAATTTGTCTTAGCATTCAAAAACAAGCAAACGGACTAAAATTTAATTTACGGAGGAAAAAGCTATGAAAGTTAAGAAAATTCTCGCATCGGTACTCGGTCTGGCACTCGCAACAAGCGTATTCGCAGGTTGTAACTCAGGCGAACCCGCAGGTTCAGGCAGCGGAAACGGTTCAGGCTCTGCAAGCGGAGATCTCATCAAAGTCGGTATAATCAACAACGACCCCAATGAGTCCGGCTATCGTACAGCCAACGACAAAGATATGAAGGCTAAATTCACAAAGGAGAACGGCTACGACGCTTCCTTTGCATACAGCCTTAAGAATGACGAGCAGATTGCCTATGCACAGACATTTATTCAGTCTGAAGTTGACTACCTGCTCATATCCGCAGCAGGCACTTCAGGATGGGATTCGGTACTTAAGGATGCTAAGGCTCAGGGAATCAAGGTTATCCTGTTCGACAGAACTATTGATGCCGATGACAGCCTGTACGAAGCCTCAATCGTATCCGATATGGCAAAGGAAGGTCAGACCGCAGTTGACTGGCTGGCTTCCCAGAAGCTCGATAAGTACAACATAGTACATATTCAAGGCACAATGGGTTCAGCCGCACAGGTCGGCAGAACAGGTGCTCTTGACACCAAGGTTGCCGCTGACGAAAACTGGAAACTCGTTACACAGCAGACAGCCGAATGGAATGCTGAAACAGCACAGCAGATCGTTCAGTCCGTCATAGACAGCGGCACTCCTTTCAACGTTATCTATGCTGAGAACGACGATATGGCAAAGGGTGCAGTTGCAGCTCTCGACAAAGCTAATATCTCACACGGCGTCGGCAAGGACGTTATCGTAATGGGCTTCGACTGCAACAAGTGGGCTCTCAAAAACCTCCTTTCAGGCAGCTGGAACTACGACGGTCAGTGCAATCCTTTCCAGGCATCCTACATCGACTCTATAATCAAGGATCTTGAAAAAGGCACAGCACCTAAAGAAAAGGTCGTAATAATGGAAGAAAAGGGATTTGACGCCTCCACTATTACTCAGGAGGACGTTGACAAGTACGGTATCTGATCGTTGTGACAGCTTAGCTGAATCAGCGGATCAGCCATGACGGTAGCGATCCGGTATGATGGATAACAAAATCCTTTGTATCGGATCGTTTTGCGTCTAATAAACAAACCGGAGGCGAAAACAATGCGTGACAAAAATGTTGTTCTCAGACTTGAGGGCATATGTAAAGAATTTCCCGGTGTAAAAGCACTTCAGAACGTTGAATTCACTCTGCGCAAGGGTGAGATACACGCACTGATGGGTGAAAACGGCGCCGGTAAATCCACACTTATAAAGGTACTCACCGGTGTGTATGAAAAAGACGGCGGCGACATCTATATGTCCGACAATCCCGAACCTGTCATTATCAGGTCAACTCAGGATGCACAGAAAGCCGGAATAAGCACGGTTTATCAGGAGATTACACTCTGCCCTAACCTGACAGTCGCTGAAAATATGTACATCGGCAGATCAAAGGGAGCTTTCACTAAATGGAATAAGATGTATTCGCAAGCCGGCAAGCTGCTCGAATCGCTTGATATTCCGGCAAAACCGAATCAACAGCTCGGAAGCTGCTCCCTCGCAGTTCAGCAGATGGTTGCGATAGCACGGGCAGTCGATATGGATTGCAAGGTGCTTATCCTTGATGAACCGACCTCCTCGCTTGATGAGCAGGAAGTTGAGAAACTGTTCAAGCTCATGCTTGACCTTAAGAGCCGTGGCGTTGGAATAATATTCGTAACGCACTTTCTCGACCAGGTATACGCAGTCTGCGACAAGATAACGGTACTGCGTGACGGCAAATTTGTAGGCGAATACAACGCAGCAGAACTTCCTAAAGTAGAACTGGTTTCAAAAATGCTCGGCAAGGATCTCAACAAGCTGTCCGATATAGACAAGCCGCAACAGGCCGAGCAGGAATCAAACGGCGAGGCTCCGGTATTCGAGGCGGAAGGACTTGTCAGCAATGCAGGCATAGCACCTTTCGACTTCTCGATAAAAAAGGGCGAGGTAAACGGCTTCACAGGACTTCTCGGTTCAGGACGAAGCGAATCCGTCCGTGCAATATTCGGTGCGGACAGTATAACCGGCGGTACAGTCAAGATGAACGGCAAGGCAGTCAGAATAAAAAAGCCGCTTGACGCAATGAAGCACGGCATAAGCTACCTTCCCGAAGACAGAAAGCACGACGGTATAATCGGCGATCTTTCGGTAAAAGACAATATAATTCTTGCACTCCAGGTAATGCGTGGAATGTTCCGACCAATCTCAAAAGCGGATGCCGCAAAGTATGCCGACGAGTACATAAAGCTGCTGGAAATAAAGACGGCTTCCCCGGATACACCGATAAAGTCGCTTTCCGGCGGCAATCAGCAGAAAGTAATTCTTGCAAGATGGCTTCTTGCAAACCCCGTATACCTTATCCTCGACGAGCCGACAAGAGGCATTGATGTCGGCACCAAACTCGAAATACAAAAGCTGGTGCTTAAACTCGCCGCCGAGGGAAAGAGCGTAACGTTCATTTCTTCCGAAATAGACGAAATGCTGAACGTATGTTCAAGATTGATAGTAATGCGTGACAGAAAGACTGCAGGCGAGCTTACGGGTTCCGACCTTAACCAGTCCAAGATAATGGAAACGATCGCAGGAGGTGAAAAAGCTCATGAAAACGCTTGAAACGGCAAGTGGAAACAAAATCCTCGCTTTTCTTAAAAGAGCGGTCAAAAACCAGATATTCATTCCGTTGGCGGCACTGCTGATACTGGTGCTGTTCAACCTGATTGCCGACCCCTCGTTCTTTGCGATAAAATATGCTCCGAACAGTGCCGGTGATATGGCGATTTCGGGCAATATCATCACGATCCTCGACAACGCCTCAGAACTTGCGATACTCGCTATCGGTATGACGCTGGTAACATCAGCCTCCGGCGGACAGGATATAAGCGTCGGTGCAACCATTGCAGTTGCAGGAAGTGTCGTTCTTAGAGTTCTCTGCGGCGGTGAGGTAAGCCCGGATACGCTCCACGCACCGATAATTGTTGCATTCCTCGCCTGCGCTGTCGTTTCAATGCTGTTAGGTGCATTCAACGGTGCTCTGGTCGCATACTTCAAAATACAACCTATGGTCGCAACACTTATTCTCTTTACTGCAGGACGTTCCATTGCGGCATGGATAAACAACAATCAGCTCCCTGTCATAAACGATAAAAGCTTCGGCTGGTTCGGTAACTTCATTCCCGGCTCGCCGTTGCCCACACCGATATACATTGCGGCGATATGTATTATAATCATCGCACTGGTGTTACGTTTCACAAAGCTGGGACTGTTCACACAGGCAGTCGGCATAAACTCAGAATCCTCCAGACTTAACGGTCTGAACCCTGCACGCATAAAGTTCATGGCATACGTTATACTTGGCCTGTGCGTTGCAGTTGCAGGCTTCATCAAGGTAAGCCGTATCTCATCTATCAACTACTCGGTAGTCGCAAAGGATATAGAGATGGATGCCATCCTTGCGGTAGCACTCGGCGGAAACGCCCTCAGCGGCGGTAAGTTCAATATGGCGGCCTCTATAATCGGCGCCTACGTTATACAGTTCCTGACGACTACTCTTTATAAGTTCCAGGTCGCTCCTACAGCGCTCCCCGCATACAAGGCAGTTGTAGTAATTATACTGGTAGTTCTCAGTGCTCCTGTTGTACGCAACAAGCTCAAAGCGTTCCGCAAGAAGTTAGCTTCTCGCAGAAATCCTGTCAAGGAGGCGAATTAGCATGAAATTTCTGAAAAATGCCAACGGCAGATCCGGGAGATTATCTGATTCTAATCTGCTTCTGGTCATCACCATTGCGATATTCGTTGTAATGTATATCTGTGCTATGATATTCATCGGCTCAGGCTTCACAAAAGTGCAGACCTTCTTCAACATACTCAACGAAAATGCGGCTTTGATAATTCTCTCCTGCGGAATGAGCCTTGTAATGATAACCGGCGGTATCGACATTTCTGTCGGCGCTGTTACAGCTCTCGTATGTATGTGCTGTGCTATGAATCTCGATTACGGCGGAGGCAATGTAGTTACCTCTATCCTCATAGCACTCGGAATAGGAACCGCTTTCGGTCTTGTTCAGGGTTATCTTATAGCATATCTCGAGATACAGCCGTTCATCGTGACTCTGGCAGGAATGTTCTTTGCAAAAGGTATGACTACCATTGTCAACGCAACACAGTTCAACGTTGAAAATGAAGAATTCCAGGCGCTGAAGGAAATAAGAGTATCTCTTCCCGGAATAGGTTCGACAAACAAACACGGCGCATTCGTTCCGGCATACATAGAAATAGGCGTTATCGTTGCTCTGCTGATAGTAGCAATTCTGTTCGTCTTTCTTAAATGGGGCAAGACAGGACGTGGCTTCTATGCCATAGGCGGCAACAGCCAGAGTGCAAATATGCTCGGTATCAATGTTAAGCGCACAAAGTTCTTTGCTTACCTGATGTGCGGAGTGCTTGCAGGTATAGGCGGCTTTGTTTACTTCCTTCATGTAGGCTCCGGTTCACCCTCCCATGCAAGCGGAGCCGAAATGAATGCGATTGCTTCATCCATCATCGGCGGCACGATGCTTTCCGGCGGTTCCGGTAATATTATAGGAACGCTGTTTGGCGTAATTTCGCTGAGTACGATAAAGAATATAGTTTCCTCTCTCGGACTTGATGATGCATGGTGGACAAACATTACCGTTGCGGCAATGATCTGCCTGTTCCTTGTTATCCAGAGCGTAGTTCTTTCAAGAAAGAACAAGAAAAAGGCATAAACACAAGCCGCACTGAAACACATCTTTTCGGTGCGGCTTTTCTGTAAAGGAGAATTAAATATGAACAAAATTTACTTTGTTACCGGAAGCCAGGATCTCTACGGAGAGGAAACACTCAGACAAGCGGCAAAGGACAGTACCGTAATATCCGGTTTTCTGAACGAAAAGCTCTCGGACATCGCAGAAGTCGTATTTATGCCTGTCGTAAAGACTGCCTGTGAAGCTGAAGACATCTGCGTCAAAGCATCTTCAGACAAGGAATGTATAGGTGTTATTATGTGGATGCACACGTTCTCTCCCGCTAAAATGTGGATAAGAGCGCTGAAAGCGTTGAAAAAGCCTATGCTCCACCTGCACACGCAGTTCAATGAAAAACTGCCATATGACAGCATTGATATGGACTTTATGAATCTCAACCAATCCGCACACGGCGACCGTGAATTCGGATTCATCTGTACGAGGCTCGGCATTAAACGTGAGGTAGTCGTAGGCTACTATCGTCACGAGGATGTTACAGAAAAGATACGCAGATTCGCTTATGCCGCTTCCGCAGTTGCGTTCAGCAGAACTCTCAGGGTAGCGATGCTCGGCAACAATATGCGTGATGTTGCAGTAACAGACGGCGACCGTGTCGAAAGCGAGATTCGTTTCGGCTGGAATGTAAACTACTACGGAATAGGCGATGTAGCAGATATTGCCGACAGTGTCACCGATTCCGAAATAGAAGCGAAAATGTCCGAATATGCCGAAAAGTACACGATGGCAACCGACAACCTTGCCGCTGTCCGTGAGCAAGCTAAATACGAAACAGCTTTGGATAAGTTCATCGCACGAGAAAAGATAAACGCCTTCACTGATACATTCCAGGATCTCCACGGATTTAATCAGCTTCCCGGAATTGCGGCACAGAATCTTATGGCGAAGGGCATCGGCTTCGGTCCGGAGGGCGATTACAAGACCGCCGCTCTCGGTGCGGTTTTATTCAAAATGTCCGAAGGAAGAAAGGGTTCTACCGGATTCATGGAGGACTACACCTATGATCTCACCTCAGGCGAGGAACTTGAGCTTGCGGCACATATGCTGGAGGTATCGCCTGTGTTTGCGGCGAACAAACCGGAGATACAGGTGCATCCGCTCGGCATCGGCGGAAAATCCGACCCTGCACGACTTGTATTCGACGGAATTGACGGTGATGGCATTGCAGTGTCTATGATAGACCTTGGCGACAGATTCCGTTTGGTATGCGCCGAGATCACGCTTATAAAACAGCCTGCTCCTATGCCCAACCTCCCTGTCGCAAGGCTTATGTGGAAGCTGAAACCGGATTTTGCTACCGGTGCGGCTGCGTGGATATATGCCGGCGGCGCACATCATGCAGTAGTTTCAACGGCACTTACAGCAGAAGATATACGTCTGTTTGCAAAGATGACGAACACGGAACTTGTTATGATTGATGACAAGACCGACATAAACAGTTTTGAGCAGCAACTTGAATTGCTTGACGCTACTGCGGCTCTCAAGAGGTGATAATATGACAATAAAAGAAAAGATACAAAACGCAAAGACATATCTCGGAATCGAATTCGGTTCAACCAGAATAAAGGCAGTGCTTATAGACGACACATTCGCCCCGATTGCTTCAGGCAGTCACGAGTGGCAGAACCGCTACGAAAACGGCGTATGGACTTATTCCCTTGATGACATCACAACAGGATTACAGCATTGTTATGCGGCACTTACCGAGGACATACGGCAGAAGTTCGGAGTAACTCCGACTACCTACGGTGCAATGGGCATTTCCGGAATGATGCACGGTTATATGGCATTTGACAAGGACGATAACTTACTCGTTCCGTTCCGCACATGGCGCAATACTATCACAGAGCAGGCGGCATCCGAGCTGTCAGAGCTGCTTTGCTTCAACATTCCACAGCGTTGGAGCATAGCGCATCTCTATCAGGCTATACTGAACGGCGAGGAACACGTCAGACATATCGCTCATATCAATACGCTTGCAGGCTATATTCACTACCGTCTTACCGGAAAGCGACAGGTCGGCATCGGAGAAGCGTCCGGCATCTTCCCTGTGGACCGCACCGGTTACAACGCAGATTACATCAAAAAGGTTGATGAGTTGCTTTCGGCAAAAGGTTTCTCAGTAAAGCTGACGGAAGTTCTCCCTTCAGTGCTTAACGCAGGCGCAAAGGAGGCGTTCCTGACCGCCGACGGCGCTAAGCTGCTCGACCCGACAGGTACACTCTGTCCCGGAGTTCCCTTATGCCCTCCCGAAGGTGACGCAGGTACGGGAATGACGGCGACCGACAGCGTGCTTCCCCGAACCGGAAACGTATCGGCAGGCACCTCGATATTCGCTATGCTTGTTCTTGACAAACCGCTTAAGGGATATTACCCGGAAATTGACGTAGTGACCACTCCCTGCGGCGCTCCCGTTGCTATGGTGCATTGCAACAACTGCTCCTCCGAGCTTGACGCATGGGTGAAGATATTCGGTGAATTTGCACAGCTGAGCGGTCACCCTGTCGCAAAGCCCGAACTATATGATATGCTGTATTATCACGCACTGACAGGCGATCCCGACTGCGGCAACACCGTTGTGTATAATTTCCTTTCAGGCGAGCCTGTTGCAGGAGCGGAAAACGGCAGACCGATGTATTTCCGCACTCCCGACGGAAAATTCAATCTTGCAAATCTGTTCCGTGCGGAAATATACTCTACTATGGCGGCACTGAAGCTCGGAATGGATATACTTTTCGAAAAGGAGCAGGTTTCCGTTGAAAAAATAACAGGACACGGCGGTCTGTTCAAGACAAAAGGAGTTGCACAGCAGTTCCTTGCCGATGGGCTTGGCTGTGCCGTTTCCATTATGAAGACCGCCGGAGAGGGCGGCGCTTGGGGAATGGCTCTGCTTGCGGCATATACTGTATGCGGCGGCGGAAAATCACTGTCGGAATTCCTTGACAGTGAGGTATTCGTCGGTATGGAATCCTCCACGCTTCAGCCCGAAAAGAACGGTGCAGAAGGATTTGCAGTATTTATGGAAAACTACAAACGTGGACTTGCGGCACAATACGCAGCGGCAAAGTAAGGAAGGACGCAATATGTTAGAGAAATTAAAACAAGAGGTGCTTGAAGCCAATCTTCTGCTCCCGAAATACAACCTTGTAACGTTCACCTGGGGAAATGTTTCCGCAATTGACCGTGAGAGCGGAATGATGGTGATAAAGCCCTCCGGTGTACCGTATGAGGAAATGACTGCCGAGGATATGGTGGTGGTCGAACTTGCAACAGGCAAAACAGCCGAGGGCAAGTGGAAGCCGTCCAGTGATACGCCTACTCATCTCGAGCTTTATCGCTCCTTCTCAGCTATCGGAGGTATCGTGCATACCCACAGCCGCTGGGCTACTTCGTTCGCTCAGGCAGGTGCAGGCATTCAGCCGATGGGCACAACACAGGGCGACTACTTTTATGGCGAAATACCCTGCACCCGTGCCATGACTCTCGAGGAGATTCACGGCGAGTACGAAAAGGAAACAGGAAAGGTCATAATTGAAACATTCAACAACATCGATCCTATGACTATCCCTGCTGTGCTTGTCAAAAGTCACGGTCCGTTCACCTGGGGCAAAGACGCACACGAGGCGGTGCATAATTCCGTAGTGCTTGAGGAAGTCGCTTTTATGAATTACCACGCACTCACTATCGCACCCACTGCAGGAAGAATGCAGCAGGAACTTCTTGACAAGCATTATCTGCGCAAGCACGGTGCAAACGCCTATTACGGACAAGGCTGAGAGTGCTTGTAATCTGACGGTAACGCTAAAACAACCGACCGCTTCAAAAGGATGAAATAACATAACCGCAGGGCTGCTCAATTTTAAATGAGCAGGTCGCAGGTTCGAGTCCCGTCACAAGCTCCATAAAAGTAACCGCTT
>OJPH01000157.1_pt1 | contig 57862 bp, 63 predicted proteins | sample 1598481 | NCBI WGS metagenome assembly OJPH01 (sample SAMN03922482, study PRJEB24848) | human gut metagenome | isolation source: stool sample | host: Homo sapiens | place: Germany | collected 2011-05 | reverse complement strand
TATTGAGTTTGTTTTCTTCCTGTACCAATAGAAAGGTGAAGCTGACAGAGGAAGTAGATTCTGTTCAGAATGGGTTTGAGGTGAAGGAGAATAAGTCTTGCCTTGATAATGATATGTTGCCCAGTAATATGTTCAGTTCCAATAAGGGCAACGATACTATTGAGGTATGTACCAAAAGGTTTGATATTGCTGCCTTTGAACGGCATAAGAAGGATTTTGTTACTAATTATCATGAAGGCTATAAAGTGCTGAACGATGATACCCTAAGAGTATATAGTAAATATATAAATGATAATGAGGTGGAATATACTATTGAAGAATATTCTAAAGAATCATATTTTTGTTATCTGAATACATACTTTGCGAATGGTAATATGAAATCAAAAAGGATTCTAAATATAACAGGTGATATGTATTTAGGAGTTTCTTTATATTATTCAAAAGAGGGCAAGTTAGAAAAAGAAGTCAATGAAGATGAGGGATATTGTTTTACATTTCAGCAACTAAGAAGTCTTTTAGAAAAAAGAGGAGTATTTATTCCTAAAGGAATAACATTACCTGATGGCTTTATTGATTATCGTTATAGAATAAGTAGGGATATTATAGATGATTTAGTAGTTTATACAGTGATATACCCATTGTCTGATAGAAAAGATGTAATACTAAGTGTGAGTGGAAAAGATGGTTCTATTATAAAAGAAATTCCTTATACTATTGAAGATAATTAGATACAAAAAGATGATTATACAAGAAATAAAAACAGCTTTTGGCGATATGCCCTATCCGGGTACGGAGTATACAACGAACGATTTGGAAGGGAATGATCTGGAACGAAAGCAGATACGGGAAGGGTTCAGTCGTTATGAGAACTGGCAGGATGTGCCCCGTGAATTGCTCGTGCAAGAACGGGATGCGTTGCCTTTATTTGATTCACAGGGATTCAGGTTCTATCTTCCGGCGTATATGTTGTTCGCACTGGAAGATTATGAGGGGGCGGACATGATACCCGAAAGCATTGTTCATTCGCTGACATTACCGGATGCCGGAACGGAGCTATACGAGTTTGTACGGGAAAGGCTGGTGCTGTTCAGTGAGGAACAGGGGAAGGCTGTACTACACTTTTTGGAATATCTGGAACGATGCCATGCGGAAGATTTTACGGATATTATTGTGGGCGATTGGTGTTCGGCTACTCCACGCAGGGCGATTGAAAGATGGTGGAATAGATTTGGAAATTGCCCCTACAAGCTGAGATGTAAAATTATTAAGATTTAAATGTCTCCGATTAGGGGAAGAAAAATAAAAAGAAGAATATGGATAAACTAAAATTGATAATACTTGCAATTGCTATATCTGTACCTGTTTGTAGTAGTTTAATATGGGCTCTTATGTCAAAATTGCGTGTAGGAGGTCCTGTCGGTAGTGGCATCATCATATTGTTTATCATACTGGCAGTGATTTCTATAATATTTCCAACTATCTTGGTATTGGCTGTTTATAAATGCAATGAACCCGCAACCCGCAATATGGTCTGGGGGGTAATGATTACTCTTTATATGATTCTTCCCGTGTATGTGGCAATAAGCGAAGTTAGAAGACTGTATCGTTGGCACGTGATAGATGAAGCACGAGAGAAACTTCGTGATATCAATATTTCTTATGAGGGTATGATTGCCGCATTGTCACGTGCAGGATATCAGGATATTTATCCGCTCACTTATATGCTTAGCCAAAATAGGATTGATTTTGCAAAGCGCTACATGTGCGAAAATCCCAAAGCGGACCATGAGAATCTGCCAGATATTATGGTTTGGTATTATTATACAAACGAGATTTGTGATGATGAGGGTAATTATAGCGATTCATTATCTATGCAAGCTGCTGTTATTACGGCATTTTTATTAGACAACGGGTGGGATATAAATGCTACCGGAACAAAGGAACATAATGGCAGGGGAGGTGGTAGCATTGAGCGCACAGCACTATATCTGGCTATTTTAAACCGAGATTCTTACACTGCTAATTTACTTATTGAGCGGGGGGCTAATGTGAACACCGGTAGATATTCTTGTTTATGGATGGCTATTTTGGAGCATGATGTCAAGCGTGTGCAGATGCTTGTAGAGCGGGGAGCAAATCCGAATGAAGATTATCATGATAAATCTCTATTGTGTATAGCTGTGAAAGAGAATAATACGGAAATTGTCAAAATATTGCTTGACTCCGGGGCAAAGCCCAGGAGTGGCGAATTATTATTGCCTCTTGTTGATAAACAGACTAATCCCGAGCTATGGGAACTGCTCTCACAAGAATATAAATAGTATAAGATACGCTGAGCAAGCTGCCGAAATATAAAATGTATGAACAATGAAAATACTGTTCATTCAAGTGATATTAAATTTATAGGAGAATAAGAATATATCAATCGGGATATCTTTGGCAGAAAATGCAGTGCATCAAATATCCGGCAGGGAAAAATTGAAACATGGGATGCGAGGTACACGAGTCATATGATGAAAACCATGTTTATATTTTGTATAGAAAACAACTTAACAAAATTAGAGATAAATATATTTATGTAATTGAAATCTTTTTCATAGAATAAAAACATGATGAAAATATTTTGTATAATATTCACAGTATTAATAGCTGTATCTTGCATATCATCGAATTTTTCAGATAATGTAACAATCCGTCAAACGGAATCTGGTTATTCTGTTGTTATAAGCAAAAATGAGGAAGATAAGGTGCTTGTACTATTTTATTTAACGTATGATATAAGAAAAAAAAAGATGTGTAAGATACGTTTAAGTAGTGCTAAGTACTTTAGCGAAAAAGATAAGACCTTTTGGTTTCCTGCCATATTATATTCTATTAATGCTGATTCATTGGTTTATGTCAATGACGCATATAATAAAAAGAGATTTCTTAGTTATTTTTCTCTGAAATATGTGGTCAGGGGAAGGCATTATATGAAGAATTTCCCAGATGCTCAACGCATACTTGCGCCTTATTTTGAAAAGATGAAATCAGAGCATAAGGATACATTACATATAGGAACCATACAGCAATTGAAACAAACTAATCCTGAGCTTATGAATGAGCTTTTACAAGGGGACAGTATCTTGTTTAATTTTGTGTATAAGGATAATTTTCATCATATAAAATTACCCGTGGAGATTAGATGAATTGTAGCAAGTTTACGGTGTGGTGTCGCTACTTGTCGTCCGGTTCGCAGGTTTGTCATGGCGGATGGCGGGAGAACGGGGGAAGTTCGGAGGCAAAGTGATATAAGACAAAGGGGAAAGTCTTTTATCAGGCATCAGAAGAATAAAATACGGTAATCACTGTATTTTCGGGATTTTGTTTTATATTTGGGCAAAAGGACAAATGAAGCCGTCAAATATCCTTTTACGGACGATTGTCGAAAAAGAACAGACGGGAAACGAAAAGGGAATTGAAAGGCGGCGGGGTATCTTTGGCGGAGAATAGAAACGGAATTGTTCAACTTGAAATATTGAGGAATGAAAACAGTAATAACCCTATTAATATGTATAGCTATGGCGACTTGTTCCAATAGCAAACGAGGGACTTCTTCCGGTGGAGAAACGGGAGATATTCCTATTGCAGAAAATTACGGTGATAGTTTGGTCGGAAAGTTTGTGACGAACTTGTACGAGTTCAAGCTATACGATCAGCCGGAAGGGAAAGTAACGGAAGAACTTTATCCTGCCCGGCATTATGGCGGACACGTGAAAGAGAAGAAAGGCGACTGGATAAGGTTTGAGGATTTACGTGCGATAAATAAACTTGCTGTTTCCTTCTCCGGCTGGACGAAATGGCGTGAAAACGATACGATAGTATTTGAGACTTTTAAGTAATAATTAAAATATGGATAGCGATGAAAAGGGAATTGAAGGATGGCGGGGTATCTTTGGCGGAAAATGCATCATTAAATAGTAAACGTTTGAATAACGAAAAAGTGAAAAATTCTATTTGTAAAGCAATAAAATAGACCTGTAATGAAAACGATGTTAATATTTATAGCCATAGTTCTGGCGGGAATACTCGCTAAACCATTATTCGATGCAATTGTATCGCTACCATTTCCTACATCCGGCAAGTATGACCCGCAGGGGGGGATGGTTATGGTATTGCGATAATCGGATTCATTGTAACTCCTTTGTTGCTTGCCGTTTTTCTAACGGCATTGATTGTTGCGGCTTGTAAAATATCCAATGGATGGGTACTTACCGGGGTATGGGCAGCAATCATTCTCTTATTTGCAATATATCCGACAATTCATTTTATTAAAGAGTATCCAGATAATCAATTTGAGAAAAATCAATCTGAATTGTATGAAATGCTTGCAGACGGAGCGCCTGATGAAAAAATAAAACCACTTGCAGAAAAAGTCGCCAAAAAGTGTAGCGGGTGTGTCTTTGATAAATTGGTTGAATACTTCAAGTTTGATATGGCTCGTGAAATGATTGAGAATGGATATGATATATCGAAGTCAAGCTATTTATTGAGTGATATGGTAGAAGATGACCGTCATTACACCGACACTGAATTTACGAGGGCTGTTTTCCTGATTGAAAACGGGGCTGATGTCAATGGAAAGGCTCTTCGTGGTACTCCGATTTTTCATGCTATTATATGGGGGAACCTAAAATCTGTAAAACTATTATTAGACAATGGAGCAGACATAAATATTAGAAATCAAGAGGGAGAAACGCCATTGTCTTGTGCTAAAAGGTTAGGAGAAAACGAAATAGTAGCGTTGTTACTCAAATATGGGGCAACCGAAGACAATAAATGATATACTTGGAAGGTTGTACTATGGTCGTGGGCTGGCACGTAAGCAGTCGGGCGATAAGAACGGGGCTTGTGAGGACTGGCACAGAAGTAGTGAATTGGGATGTTTGCAGGCTAATGCGTTGTTACCGTTGTGTGATAAATAAATAGAAACAAATTTATGGATAAATGGGTAGTTTACATATTACTGGCTGTATGTTTGTCGAGTTGCGGACAGGCGAGCGAAAATAAGCAGGTAAAGCAAGGAACAGATTCTTTGCAAAATGATACTGTTGTGTCCCATCCGGTGGATTCATTGGCATACGCTTATTTGAAAAGCGGGCGTATAATGTACGAAAATGGTGACAAATTGGGGGCAATTGCAAAATATAACAAAGCTATTGAGATTGATCCTCTTTATATGTTAGCCTATTATAACAGAGGACTAAGTAAATCAAAAATAGGTGATAATCAGGGAGCCATTGATGATTATTCTAAAGCAATAAAAATTAATCCTCTGTATGTTGTAGCCTATTATAATAGAGGTTTAAGCAAATCTAAGTTAGGCGATAAACAAGGCGCTATTGAAGATTATACAAAAGCTATTCAACTTGATTCACAACATTTTATGAGTTATTGCAATAGGGCGCAGATAAAATCAGAATTTGGTAAAAAGCAAGAGGCACTTGATGACTATACAAGCGCCATTCATATTAATCCCCAATATATAATAGCTTATTTTAATAGAGGAGTCGTTAAAGCCCAATTAGGCGATACTCAAGGGGCCATCTCTGATTATTCCAAAGCAATACAAATAAATCCTCAGTATTTTAAAGCTTATTTTAATAGGGGAAATAGTAAATCAAGGCTCGGTGATAATAGAGGTGCTATTAAGGACTATAATATGGCAATTAAACTCAATCCACAAGGTGTACATATTTATGTTAATAGAGGAAACTGCAAATCAGAACTTGGTGATCATAAGGGAGCTATTAAGGATTATTATAAGGCAATAGAACTTGCACCTCAAAATATTGATGCCTATATCAATCTTGGTGTAGAGCAATATGAAACCGGAGATTACGAGGGAGAAATTGCTACTTATCGGCTGGCAATAAAGAACTGTTCTCCCGATGCGGATTTGTATAACAATCTGGGGCGTGCGCTGTATGACCTGAAACGGTTTAAGGAAGCTGCGGAAGCATATGGCGAAGGAATAAAGGCTTTTCCGAATGACGGAAAGTTGTACTATGGTCGTGGGCTGGCACGTAAGCAGTCGGGCGATAAGAACGGGGCTTGTGAGGACTGGCACAGAAGTAGTGAATTGGGATGCTTGCAGGCTAATGCGTTGTTACTGTTGTGTGGTGAGAAATAACAGAATTACAAACATGAAATTATGAAGTTATGGAAACTCTTTGGAAGATAGTCTTTTATATACTGAATTTTACAGCTTATCTGTTCTTGATTTGGTGGGTGGTCGATAAATACTTAGTAGCTACAATGGCGGCGGTAAGTCTGGGCTATTGGATATTTTTCTTTGTCATTATCCTCTTGGCTGTAAGCTCTGTCGGATATTGGGTGGCACACTATTTTTGGAATAGTGGCTATTGGGGAATGTTCTTTAAAAATATGGGGATATTCCTTTTGGCTCTGTTCGTCCTTGTCAATAAAGAAGTCATTGAAACCGGTTCTTCCGATTTCTGCAAACGAGGAAAAGTCTTTGAATGGTATATGGGTATCTCCTCCCCTAAATATTATAGCATAGTAAATATAAAAACGGAATTACTCTATCCCAATGGCTCCAAAACTGTATATGACGAATATATATATGCAAACAGTGACTGGGGGAACGCACAAAGAAGTATAGGTAGTAGCGATAAACAAGAGATTCCTACAAAATTACATGCAAAATGGTTATCGTATAGAGAAGGAGAAAACGGACAACTTTACGAAGGCACATTTGATTTGCCATACGATATGATCTTGAATTTGTTCCGAAACGGATATATCTATCAATATACCGATAGTGAAATAGTAAAAGATGAATATACAGGAATTAGTGTTGGGCTTGCTCCGGGTGGAGTGGTTGCCCTGTGGGTAAGCGGAAGTCACCGTAGGGTTCAGGTTGGTTGTTGGGTAGCTGACAAGTTATCTGCCGATGATGAACTATTCGCCTCGTGTGGTGGGCAAAAAAAACGGGTTGAACGATTGCGATCAACAGATTCATACGATAATATACCCGATCATATAAAGAACAAGCCTATTGGACAATGGGAAAAGTATAACCAAACTTATCCTTATCGCTACAACGTGAGTTTTGTTGATAGTGAACCGGAAAGTCTGCTTATTGAAACGCATTACTATAATGGGGAGCGTTTTCAATCCGGAATAGATGATACGGTCATTCGTTCCAAAGCATGCCCTAAAAAGATTGCACTTATATGGAAAAAAGGTGATGATGAATACTTTGCTTATATTCAATTTGAGGAAACATATTTGTTCCGTTCATTTGAGCAAATGGTTGTTGCTCCTTCATTCGAGCTATGTTTTGCTGTAAATAAGGGAAATAACTTTATAGATTGTTTCCTACAAGGTGACGGCAAGCGGATAGAATTACCGGATGAATACAGAAAAATCAAAATATTCAGGAATCACAAAATGGTTTATGGCAATTATTCGCAAGAAGGTATTGAGTTTTGGGGAGAGGGATATTTATATTGAATGTAATTACAAGATTTTACAAAACGGATATTCCGCCAGCAATCTGTCTGGTCGGAACATCCGTTTTTCATTTATCACACGTTCTTAATCAGGTGCGAGAGTTCGGGATCAGCCTTGATGCGCCAGCGGCGAAAGGTTAAAAGAGAGGCAGGCTGCTGAAGAGGCAGTGGATGAATAGGCGGCCCTTCTCGGTCCACACCGTATGCATGGCCGTGCCGGTTTCCCCGCAGCGGCTCTGCCAGCAATCTGGGCATTATAGCTTCAGTTCTGACATTTTACAAGTTTAAAATATCCACGGAATTTCTTGAATATAATCTCTATACCCCAACATCTTTCATAAAATTAGAAGACTCTGGTGAAAGTCATAAAAGAGTCTGTAGTGAGTAGCACTTTCCAATGGGTAATTCGTCCGTATTTGATGATGAAGATGAGTACGAGTTCTTCGTCTATCTTTACATGAAGATGAATGTATTTGTACTTGTACTTTCTGCAATTGCATGAATCTGTGCGTTCATACCTTACAATCAGTTCGTGGGTGTTCTGAGGGTGTTTGGACTTGCTCGCCTGATTGATAACGCAACTTGAAATTCATCTTGCCAAACGGATATAATGTACTGCTGTGCTGTCAAATAACCCTCCAGACTATATGAATGAACGATTCGCACGTAAACCAACTGCCACCTTTCATGAACAGAAATCCGTAAATTTTATCAGGAATCGTAAAAGATATGTGTTCTACACTTGCTAAATTTGTGAATATCAGCAAAAAATAAAACGAATATGTCGAAAATGAAACCTGAAATGACAAACAAAGCCTTGCATAGAAAGATAGCGTTTTCCTTTGCTTTTTTTGTATTGGTAATAGTCTGTATGGCAGGGATAGTGTTCATTGAGCGAAAGCGTCTGATGGAAATAGAAGAAAACACATCAGCTGCACGCAAGACCCATTGGGATATTTATTATGCACATCAATATATTACGCGCCTTGCCATGTTAGGTGAAACAGTAGCCGGATGGAACTGTTCGGATTATGACGACTATCACAAGACAACTCTTCTGGTTGACAGTATTCTTCATGAGATTAGCAAGGGAAATCCTTCCAGTGTTCTTTCAGAGCAGATAGATTCGTTACGAACCTTGCTTCACACCAAAGAACTGCATATGTACTTGCTTATGAGAGCCTTCCATAGACTGTCTAAATCAGACAGCCTTCTGATAACCGGACTACAGACAATCAATAGCCATGCCATTGACGGCTTGGTACAAAACGGGAAATCCGGTTTGTTTCCAATGCCGCAGATTATGGAACTTAAATTTCTGAACGAGGATCTTATTAGGACTCAGGAGAAAAGGATGTTTGATTTTGAGGACGGTTCCAGGCGTATAAGTCAGGACAATGCCAATATAAATGCCCGACTCTTGAATCTTATTGCTACCCTTGATTCGCAAGTACGAAAAGAATTCCGGAATAAAGAACGTAATCTTGATGAAATGAGACAGACCTCCATGAACTTGATTTCCATAATAATTGTAACAACCTGCCTGTTGCTGGTTCTTGCATATGTTTTGATTCAACGTGATGTCAGACAACGGATAGAAATCCAGAAGCGTCTCGAAGAGAGTCTTAAGCAAAACCGGATGTTGTTAAGTATGAGAGAGAAAGTGCTGCTTACCGTATCCCATGATATAAGAGGTCCGCTCAATACAATTACGGGGAGTGCTGAATTGGCTCAAAATACACGAGACAGGAAGAAGCGAAACTGTTACATCACTAATATTCTTGACACGTCACGACACATACTCAAGCTGGTAAACAATCTTCTTGATTTGTCAAGACTTAATCAATCAAAAGAAACACCCAACCTGGTTCCATTCCATCTGGAAGAATTGTTGCAACGCATTGTTTCGCTTTATTCACAGAAAACGAATAAAAAGGGACTTCTTTTCAGGTATTCTTTTGATAACTTGCCAACAGCTGTCCTGAATGATCCGGACAGGATTGAACAGATACTTGACAATCTGATATCGAACGCCATCAAATTCACTCCAGACGGAACCGTTTGCTTACAGGCTTCATACCATCACGGAATATTGTTGCTACGTGTGCAGGATACCGGTATAGGCATGAATCAGCTTACAATAAGACGGGTGTTTAATCCTTTTGAGAAGGCGGCTCCACATATATCGGCTGAAGGATTCGGATTGGGTCTTTCCATTGTCAAAGGGATTGTCAATTTACTCGGAGGAAAAATATCTGTTTCGAGTACGGAAGGGATAGGAAGTTGCTTCGAAGTGTCCATCCCTATGTCGGAAACGAATTTAAACAAGGAAATTCCTTCTCCCGTCAGGACGTTTTCGGGAATACTCCCGAAAAGAGTAATTGCCATAGATGATGATCCGCTGCAGCTTGCAGTGATGAAGGAAATGCTTGAACGCAACGGGGTGGATTGCATCACATGCTCTACAGCAAAAGATGTGGTCAAGGCTATGCGGGAGAAAGATTATGATTTGCTGCTTTCTGACATTCAGATGATAGGCACCAGTGGTTTTGAACTGCTTGATCTTTTACGCAACTCGACTGTCGGAAACTCTCGTACAATACCCGTTGTAGCCATGACTGCGCGTGGTGACCGGGGAAATGAAGTTTTTCTAAAAGCCGGATTCGCAGCCTGTATCTACAAACCGTTCTCATCTTCGGAGTTAATCAGCCTGCTTTCAACCATAACAACATCTCTTCCTGTTGAAAGAAAGAGAATAGATTTCAGTGCGATGTTATTCGAGGTCAGCGATAAGAAAAGACTGCTTGACTCTTTCATTAGCCAGTCAGAGAAGGATAAAAGGGAACTTGATACGGCATTGAAACTCAAAGACCGAAAAAAATTACGGGAAATCACTCATCGTATGCAGCCGATGTGGGAACTGCTACAGATGAAGGAGCTCTTGTCTGCCTATCGGGTCCTGCTGAAAGACTCTACTACAAATGATGATGCTATACAGAAATATACACAGCAAATCATTGAGTGCACCGGCGTATTGATAATAGAGGCTGAGAACGAAATAAAAAGACTGACAAATGAAACGGAAAATACTGATAGTTGAAGATAACATAAGTTTGTCGCAGATGCAGAAAGACTGGTTTGCACAGGCAGGTTATGATGTGGTAACAGCCATGAACGAACCGATAGCACGCTCGTTGATACGTAAGTCTGCATTTGATTTGATTCTTTCGGATGTGCGTCTGCCGGAAGGGGACGGTATCTCCCTGCTGGAATGGCTCCGCAAGGAAAAGAAGAAAATTCCATTCATCATCACAACCGAATATGTATCGGTTCCGGATGTGGTACGTACCATCAAATTGGGTGCGATAGACTATCTGCCCAAACCGGTACACAGGGAACATCTGCTGGAATTGGCAGAAGATGTGTTCCAGCCTATGGTCACTGTACGGGAGAAGGAGAAGGCACTGTTTCATCGGACAAGCCAGAAAATTCTGAAGGTAGAGAAGCACTCAAGACTGGTGGCTCCGTCAGAAATGGCTGTAATGATACTCGGTGCCAACGGAACCGGCAAGGAATCTGTTGCACAGTATATTCATCAGGGCAGTGAACGCCGGCACATGCCGTTCGTGGCGGTGAATTGCGGAGCATTGCCCCGTGAACTGGCGGCTTCGCTTCTCTTCGGACATGAGAAAGGGGCATTTACCGGTGCCGATACCGCCAAGGTTGGTTACTTCGACATGGCGAAAGGCGGAACATTGTTTTTGGATGAGATCGGAACAATGTCCTATGAAATTCAATCCATGCTTCTCCGTGTGTTGCAGGAAAGTACCTATATGCCAATCGGCAGCAGCAAGGAACGGGTAGCGGATGTACGGATAGTCTCTGCCACAAACGAGGATTTGCAGCAGGCTATCAAGGAAGGGCGGTTCAGGGAAGACCTCTATCACCGCTTGAACGAATTTGAAATTCAACAGCCATCGTTGGCTGAATGCCCGGAGGACATCCTTCCCTTGGCCGAGTTTTTCCGTGAACGCTATTCAAAGGAGTTGAAACGCGAAACAAACGGTTTTTCCGATGATGCCAGGCGCAGGATGCTTAACTATCCGTGGCCGGGCAATGTGCGTGAACTGCTAAACCGGGTGAAACGCTCCGTGCTTGTTTCGGAATCACCGGTATTGGAAATGGAAGGGTTGGATACAGAAATCCATCAGCATGATAATGAATCAACTGCCACACCTGCTATCCGCCCGCTGAAAGACGAAACGCAGGAGAAAATGAACATCATCAATGCCCTTAAAGCCTGCAACGGACACCGGGAACAGGCGGCAGCGATGCTCAAGATCAATCCGGCAACGCTGTACAGAAAGATGAAAAAATACGGGCTGAATTAAAAAATGACGTCCGTAGCTAATGCAAATCTCGCTGAATATGTGTACATTTGCAAGTAAATAGAGAAAAAACGGCACATCGTCTGTGAGACGGTTGCCGATTGTATATAACATAAGACCGCAAGGCGTTTCTAATGGGAATCTGGAAAATTAACATTAACAGGAACTATTGCGTGATTGCTTATGCTATGCCTACGCATAGCGTGCATTCACCTATTCCTGTTAAGGCATTCCAGAGCCTCCATTAGAAGTAGTGTGTTTGCACGCTTCTTTTTTGGAACGGCTACCGGTCCGGATTTAAAACAGGATTTATATGTCAAAAATCCAAGCAGTAACGGTAATGACGCTGGACGGTTTCCTGCCGGAACCTGACAACGTGCTGACGCAATGGGTAATGAACCATAGAAAAGGGTTTGTTCATTGGCGGGAACACTGCAATGCCTGGATTCTACCTCACTCCATTCTGGATCTGCTCTGCGAGAAAGACCACAAAAACGCTTCTTTTACCTATCTGGCAGAAGTTCATGATGTAGAATCCCTTGAACTTCTGCGGGGACTTTTCCACTACAATCTTGTGGATGAATTTATAGTTTATCTATTTCCTTATTCTATGGGAAAGGGACATTCCGTACAGAACATTCTTCCTTCCCGGCAGTGGCAGTTGCATAAAGCCGTTGCCTTTTCCAACGGTATCTGCCGCCTGATTTACCGCAATCCTTGCAGGATGTAACTTGCATTTTGCGAGATTTCTTGCATTCTGCAAGGTTTTATTTCCATCATTTCTTTTCTCTGATAAATTTTATTTCACTGTATTTCAATGGAATATCGATGCCATTCCATGAAATATGGTGCCATTGGCATGCCGTTAGCCCTATATCATGATATAACCTGTTGCGCGACAAGGTGTAATCACCCGATTATTTACACTCAAAGACAGACCGTATTATGATACAGATAGACCGTGAAACCTTCCAGATGATGATCCATCAGATCATGGAACGGTTCGACAAGATTGAAGACAGACTGAACCGCATGAACCGCCAGACTTCCGCCCTTGACGGCGACAAGTTGCTGGACAATCAGGACATGTGCGAGCTGCTCGGCATAACCAAGCGCACCCTCGCACGGTACCGTCAGAAGAAACTCGTGGCGTATTACATGATTGACGGGCGTACCTATTACAAGTCTTCTGAGGTAGAGGCATTCCTCAACCAGAAGGGGAAACGTATGCCGGCAAGACTGAAAAACCAGGTGGAATAATAAAACAGAAAAGAATATGGAACTTGTATGTATTGACAAACAGACTTTTGAAGAGCTGCGTATCCGCTTCTGCAAATTTGAGGAACGAATGACACACATTTGCCGACCGGTAGAGGACCTCGGTCTGAAAAACTGGCTGGACAACCAGGAAGTGTGCGATGTGCTCCGCATCAACAAAAAGACTCTTCAGGCATATCGGGCCAAAGGGATACTTCCCTTCAGCCGTATAAAGAACAAGCTCTTCTATAAGCCGGAAGATATACAGAGACTGTTGGATTTGAGTTATCACCCTTTAATAAAGAGTAGATTATGAGCTATCATTTCATAGACAAGAAAGACCCGCACATTGATGTGATGTTTCAGGGATTGGAGAAATTGGAGAAGATGCTTTCAGTATTAGAGGAAATCCCGAGAACGCTCTTCAACGGTGAACGCTTCCTTACGGATGAGGAGCTTTCCAATGTCCTGCGGGTGAGCAGACGCACATTGCAGGAATACCGTACATCCGGTGTAATCCCTTACTACCTGGTACAGGGAAAGGCTCTCTATAAAGAGTCCGACATTATGAAAATACTGGACGATGCCTATAAGCGGTGCCGGGAAGAACAACGCTGGGTATAGCTGGCATCATTAAAGTCAGAACGGAGAAACGACCTGCCGGGTTGCGGTTGTTTCTCCGTTCTCCTTTTCATACGACTTACGATTTCCGTTTCCGTTTTTTCTTTGTCGTGAAATCCTCTTCACATAATTCTATTCTGTTACCGAATCCGGTGGCTCTCAAGCGTTTCATATCCTCGTCCACTTTTGTGTCCGTAACCTGCGCGTAAATTTGCGTGGTGGAAATGGAGGTATGTCCCATCATACGGCTTACCGTCTCTATCGGGACACCCAACGAGAGAGTGATGTGGGTTCCGTAATTATGCCGGGCCTGGTGGAAGGTCAAATCAAATCCATAGGCCTTTCCCAATTCTTTTGTCAGCATGATAAAATAACAGCGTCCGTAAATGTTGAACACCTTGTCTCCGGTTCTCTGGCTACGGTACTTCTCTATGATTTGAAGAGGAATATCCAGCAGACGCACAGAGGAAAGCGTATCGGTCTTTTGGCGGTGGATATGAATCCACCAAGTGCCGTCGTCTGCCTGCGTAATATCATTTAGTGACAACTTCTTCAAATCCGCATATGCCAGTCCGGTAAAAGTCGAAAAGATGAACATATCCCTCACGAATTGTAATTGCGGCTTCTCTACGGGAGTAGTCATCAATGTCTTGAGGTCCTCCAGCTTCATGTGGCGGCTTCTTCTTTTGGGGAGTTCGGGGTGCAGACGGCAGTATGGGTCCCGTCTCAACGTGCCCTGGCTGACAGCCCGCACCGTGAGTTTCTTCAAGCGGTACAGATGCTCATGCACGCTTTTGGGCTTCAGGTTGCGGTCGGTGCGCAGGAAAACTTCAAAATCGTCATAGAACACCCTGTCAAGACTTCGCAACGTGACATCTTCCATACCCTTCTTTTCCCGGACAAATGCGGAAAGATGTTTGTATGAACGCTGATAGGACTCGTATGTCTCCCGTATGCGGTCTATCCCGACACGTTTCTTGAATTCCTCATTATGTTCCCTGAAGAGAGCCAGCAGGGTAAGCGGTTTCTGTCCGATACCTTTGACTGCATTCTTGACCAGTTCTGCCGTGATGAAACCCAGGCTGTTCTTTATCCGATCATAATGTCCGGCTATCTCGCTTGTCAGGTCATCTATGGCGCGGTTCACAGTAACGGCATTCTCGCTTCGTCCATCTGCACGCCCTTTCTCCGAATTCCAGATAGCCGGATTGACAGATACTTTGGTACCTATCTGAGCCCATTCGGCATCGATGCTCACCTTGCACAACAACTGGCACATCCCGTCCTTGCGTATTTTTGTACGGTTGATGTAAAACAGCACGGCAAATGTGCTGCGGCGTTTGGTATTCTGTTTCTCAATATTCTGTTCCATATACTTTCCATTTAAGGGTTTATTAAATGACGACAGAAAAGCGTTCTGAAATTTTCCGGTTCAGTGCCTTTGTATCGGCATCTATCTTGTCATCGGTTACTTTCGCATAAATCTGGGTGGTTTCTATCTGGCTGTGTCCGAGCATTTTGCTGACTGTTTCAAGGGGTACGCCATGGGATAGGGTTATTTCCGTAGCGTATGTATGACGCGCGTGATGAAAGACCAACGAACGGTTTATGTGGCAGATTTGCGCAATCTCTTTCAAATAATGGTTCAGCATGGAATTGCAGTACATCGGCAGCAACTTGTCATCGGGAGCAGTGTCGCTGTACTTCTTCAGAATCTGTAGCGGCAAATCAAGCAGCGGAATCTCAAATTCTATTTTGGTTTTCTGTCTGGCACTTTTTATCCACCATGTCCCATCTTCTGCTGAACATAGGTTGCTTTTAGTCAGCAGACACATGTCTCTATATGAAATCCCGGTAAAACAGGAAAACAAAAACATATCACGGACATGGTATAATGTCTGTCTGTGAAGCGGAGTGATCATGATTCTATGTAACTCTTCTGCCGTGAGATATTTCTGTACGGCTTTAGGACGCACCGGCTCGTATCCCAAAAACGGACTGGCGGTAATGATACCGTCAGCGATGGCCTCGCCGACAATCGTTTTCAGTTGTACGGTCAGATTGATGATTGTTCCGGGGGCGAGATTGCGTTCTGTCCGAAGGTATAAATCATACTTGTCAATAAAGGAACGGTCCAGCGCAGAGAACGGGATATCGGAAAGTTTGTATTTTGCCTGCAAGAATCTTTCGATATGGTTGTAGGCATGCCGGTAAGCACGCAGACTTCCTATGGTGCGGTTTACTCCTACACGCTTTTCAAAACAATTGATAAATCGTCTGAAGTAGCCCAAAAGAGTTTCCTGTCCGCTGGCCATTCCAAGCAGAATACTTTTTACCTCTTCTGCTGTCACACCGTCACGTACAGCCGACAGTTCTGAGTAGATACTTAAAGCCATCGCACGAATCTCGTCCAAACGGTTGTTTATTTCCTTTGCCGCCACACTCTTGCCTGATGCACGTCCGGAAGTCCAGCGCGACTGTGACACTTTCATTTTCACACTGAATGCCGCTTCCGAGTATTTCCCGACACTTAACTTAGCCATTACAGGGCAGTTTCCGTCAACATCCGCCTCGCTCTTTTTCAGGTAGAACGATACCTTTACATTTGCCTGATTCATAACTAATTCCTTTGTTTGCAAAATTATTATATAGTGAGCAAATGAATGGCATGAAAAATATAGCAGAACGGAGAATAAGGTCCTTCGCCTAACAAACAAACCCTGTCTTTTTTTCTAATATGGAAAAATATGACTAAGTTTGCATGATAGACATAGCAAGAAACATCGTTCCATGCAGTGATAAACAGGATATGAAAAGTAGAAATGGAAGCTATTTCCAACCCTCTTTTTCAACCCGGAAAAGGCAACGGATAAGTAGCGATTTGTTTTCCTAACTCCCTCAAAAACGGTCAAAAACCACAATTGGAAGAATCTGGAACAAAGCTACATATTTCTATAGTTCTCAAACACTTTGCACTATTTTCTCAAAAGTTATCCGTATGTGGGCGAGTTTCTTTATCTTTGTAGCGTTAATAAAAAATGCCGCCATGAAATACACTACCATCATCGACATAGCCCAAGCTTTGGGTATTTCCAAATCGACCGTGTCGCGTGCCTTACGGGGCGATAAGCAAAATGTCAGTAAAGAAACACGGGAAAGAATCTTGGCGATGGCCAAGAAAATGGGATACACCCGCAATGAACTGGCCGTCAATCTGCGAAAACAAAGCACGCGCACTATCGGTATAGTGGTTCCGGAAATGCTGACTCCTTTTTATATGAATTTCATTACCTATGCCCAACAGGAATTGAATAGACAGGGATATCGGGTTACATTGGCTCAGTCACATGAAAATCCGAATGCAGAACTGGCCAATCTACAGATGTTTGAAGACTATCGGGTAGAGGGTATTCTCATCAGTGTCTGTCATACAGAAAAGAATCTTGCAACTTATCAGCGAATTATGAAAAAAGGCATTCCTATGGTCTTTTTTGACCGCACCTTGTCTTCTTTGCCAATTTCCAAAGTGAAAATCGATGATTATCTAAAATCGTTCTTTTTGGTCGAACAGATGATACGTAGAGGAAAAAGAAGAATTGTTCACTTGGCAGGACCCGACTATATTCAAAACTCCCAAGAAAGGAAACGTGGATATCGGGATGCCTTGGAAAAATTTCATCTTCCTTATTGTCCAGAGTATGTCATTGATGCTGGAGTCGATTTCTCTGGAGGTGAGCAGGCAGTGGAACAATTATTGAAACAACACATTGCTTTCGATGCACTATTTTGCTTTACGGAAATGTCTGCTCTCGGAGCAAAAAGCAATCTTCAAAAGCATGGAGTCCAAATACCTGATGAGGTTGCCATAGCTTGTATTTCGGGAACGGATTTGTGCGTATTAGTTCATCCATCCATTACAGCAGTCGAACAACCAGTAAAACAAATGGCGGAAGAAGCATCAAGACTAATTGTACAAAAAGTAGAGTACCCGGAACTACCTGATAAAACCATTATATTAGAAGCTGAGACTATTTATAGAGAATCTACATAAAATATTTAAGCAAACAAAGTAAAGAAAAAGAAGGTGTATCGTCATTCGCTCACCTTCTCAGTGAGAATCCTTTTTTTGCAGATAAAGAATGCATAGCCATAATATGCTTTATACTTACTATATAGCTCAGCCTCACGATGATTGGATGTTATCAATTCTTCTACGATTCTGCTTCCTGCATGCTTTCTTCTGAATATTTCCTCGGCTTTAGCTTGAGGAGTGAAATAATGTTCTATCCAGCAATTCTCCGGAAGAATGAATGTCGCAACCGGAATATATCCTGCTTTTTGTATCTGGGCTACTTTGTTGGGAACCGTATCTATTTCCGTATAAGCACTCATCCAGAAATCATGAATTTCTGCCGGGCGTTGGTCGGTAAACCAGACACTTTCAGAAACGGCAAGGTATCCTCCCGGTTTCAAATAGTTGCGCCACTCCTTCAAGCCTCGTTCAAAGCCGATATTATAAATGGCCCCTTCCGACCAGATCAAGTCCAAAGAGTCCTTTTCGAAAGAAAGGTCATCCATCGAACCGACTATGCCTTTCACTCTATTCTGGAGATTCAGTTTCTCGGCATTCTTGTTGAAACGTTCAATGAATCCCGGGAAAAAGTCGATGCCTGTAATCTTCCCCGGCGCATGTTGTGCCAAGATCATTGTCTGACCCCCTGTTCCACAGCCGAGATCGGCAATAAGGGATTTGTCGGTAAGATTATCTATAAAGCTTAATGCTTTAAGAGTTACTTCGGGACTTCCGGGTCCTTGTCGCTCCGTATTTAAGAAAAAATCACAAATCAAATTTACATCGAATCCTAGAATTGTATTGTTGTCATTATTCATTGTCGTAATATATTAAACATACACTGAAAGTATAGTCATACTCCCTGTATAATTAAAAAATAAAATTATAGTAATATGAAATTGTTCTCGAAAAAATATCCCGAGAATACACGAATAAACAATCTATTTATGAGAACAGATTGTTTACGACACCAAATCCGATATACGAGTTTTTAACATAGTGCAAAGATACACCTATTTCATTGAAAAACAATAGAAAACAATGTTTAAATTTAGAAGATAGATCTTTTTCACTCTTTTAAAAACCCTTATTGTGTCACTTGTTATTCTTGGGGATTTAAATATCATATTACAAACAAAGGGAAGAATAAGCCGTTCCCGGGGGTCGGTCAAGGCCTTTTAAACGGAAGATTATTACAGTCTGCGGTAATGGACTGTACAGTCCACTGTAGCAGACTGTACGGTCCACTGCAACGGACTATACAGTCCGCCGCCGGAGACTGTAGTAATTCGACGGACAGACAGGCATAATCAGAAGGACGAAAACGCTTGGTCCGGCTAATGAAACGACGTAGGAAGCTCAAAATCCGTTTTTACTAAAGAACGCAAGATTAACCTTGGCTCCGTTTTTTTTGTTATATGAAAACGAAAAAATGTAAAATCGCTTAAAAGTGTAATCTTGTTCCTGTTTTGTTTCTCGATAAAAATCAATAAATTTACAACGAATTGATTATTACTTTGTTAAACAGATTTATTTTGAAAGCCTGAATTTCTTAACAAAAAAGACATCTTGTTAATGAATTTCATGAAATTGATTTGTGAAAATGCCGTTACAGAACATAGTGTCACATTCTATGCTGATTACTTGTGTGTTTCAACCAAGCACCTGACTCGATTGACGAAAGAAACGTTTAAACAGACACCCCACGAAATGATATGCAAAGAAATCATTTATCATGCTTTGGACATGTTGGATAATCATGAGATAAGTATCCGGCAAATATCCGAAGAACTGAATTTTGTAGATATGGCATCTTTCAGCAAATTCTTTAAAAAGCAACCTTTTGATTATTGTTTTGGGTTCGCAGTACCACATTAAAGCCAAGCTGCTGATAAAATTTAACCGTAGTCTCTATATCTATAGTTGGAATACCAATATGTTGTATCCCCATGCAGTAATTATTAATCAATGTTTCCATATATGTTTCCTTTTATAAATTAAATAATTGGATACCAAGTTGAAAAAAGGCTCTGTCTGCTTGCGGATTCCATACCATACAAGCATGAATCGGCATCGTATGCTTTGCTAATGTCCAATCAAAGGTTACTTTTAGCAAAACATGTACAATCCCATTTGTATTACCATAAAAATTAGTTTTACTACCGGCTTTATTCAAAGCAAATGCTCCGCCAATTCCAGCATCTGCATGCCATCGGGATTTTGTATAGATGGGGTATTCCAGATAACAAAAAGTAGAGTATTTATTGGCGGTGTTTTCTTTATTTCTGTCACGACCGAAAACTATCGTTGACCAAGATATTAAAAGAGGAAATCTTTCCCTACAATAGTAATTCAATATTGCATCTAAAAAGCGTCCGGTACTGTGAGCTTTGTAATTAAAAAATTCCTTATTATTATATGTAGCACCTGTTGAAAAATTATATGTATCCCACAAAGCCAAAGAAAAACCTTTATACTGAAATGAAATGTGATTATTAAATTCCTTGTATGTACCCTGGGTATTAGTTCCACCCCAAAAACCTAAGTTAAACAATCCATTGCATAAAGAGTAATTTACATCGCCCGTAATGACCAGCCCATCTGCTACCTCTATTCCACGCCACAGATGGTTCGTTTGTAAATTCGCCTTCATATGAAGTTGTGCAGTTGCCTCCAATGAAAACAACATTAGTAATAAACCTATGTATTTTTTCATAATCTATCATTTGATAAAATAATCTGGTAATTGTGGCATTGCCCCATTTTGTGTACATACATAAGCCGAAACATTTACTGCCAACCGATGAGCTTCCTCTACAGATTTTCCCTTTAATATTGATGCAATAAAACTGGCTGTAAATGAATCTCCGGCTCCTACAGTATCTGCCACTATTACTTTGGGAGTCTCAATAAAAGAAACAACTCCAGGAGTAAAGACATAACTTCCATTGACTCCACAAGTAAGTATGAGCATTTTCAAATTATATTTGGCTAATAGAATCCAGCACTTATCCTTTAAGTCAATACCTGGATAACCAAACATACGACTGACTGCAATCAATTCCTCATCATTAATCTTCAATATATTGCATTTTTGCATAGAAGTGCATAGGATTTCTTTGGTATAGAATCCTTGACGCAGATTGATGTCGAAAATCTTATAAGTCCCTTCATCCGGCATTTCATCCAAAAACTGGTGAATTGTAGTGCGCGACACTATATTTCGCTGAGAAAGCGAACCGAAACAGACAGCTTTTGCACGTTGAGCCAACCCCTTCATTGAATCTGTAAAAGGAATATTATCCCATGCCACATTTTCCCGAATATCATAATAGGGAACTCCTTCGTTATCCAGTTCTACTTGAACTGTCCCGGTTGGATATTCTACTTTTGAAATGTGATGATTCAAAAGCTTCTCATCGAAATCACTGAGAATTTCATTACCCAACTTATCATGGCCTACTGCACTAATGACAAGACTATTTAAACCAAACTGAGATACATGATAAGAAAAATTAGCAGGTGCCCCACCTATCTTTTTTCCATCTGGCAATATATCCCAAAGAGCTTCTCCGATACCTATTACTAAATTTTTCATGATATGATTATTTAAGGATTTTGCAAGTGTGCCTGTACTTGACAGGCACACTCTAAAAGTGTATTCAATTAAAATTTCACCACTGATTTTACAATATTAGCCTTATCCTGTACACTGCTATCCATTGCGTGCTGGATATCACCGAAATCGAAGACATTGGTCACGATTCCCTTTAAATTGACTTTACCCGATGCTACGGCTTCAATAGCCATAGGATAAATATGCCGGTATCGGAACACTGTCTTGAATGTGAGTTCTTTGTCCAATGCCAAGCTCAACGGAAGAGTCATTTCACCACTCTTGGAATATCCCACCAATACAATGGTAGCACCTTTTTTAGTCACGTGAATGGCTTGACGGGTGGTTATCTCCATTCCTGCTGTCTCAATCACCAAATCTATCCCCTTTCCGTTGGTAAGTTTTGCCATAGTTTCCAACACATCTTCTTCTTTAGAATTGATGACACCAGTCGCTCCCAGTTCCAATGCCTTGTCCAAACGTTTCTGCATTATATCGACTACATAAACCTTAGACACACCTTCTGCCTTCAAAGCCATCATGGATACCAATCCGATACAGCCGGCACCGAAAACAAGGGCTGTTTGTCCGGCATGTGCATTCCCTTGATTGGCTGCATGAAAGCCTACAGCCAAGGGTTCGATCAATGCACCTTCTAAAGTAGAGACATTTTCGGGCAGTTTGAAGCAAAGATCGGCTTCGTGAGCTACATATTCCTGAAACACGCCATCTACCGGAGGAGTAGCAAAGAACACCACATCGGGACATAAATTATACTTTCCCTCACGACAGTACTCGCAATGTCCGCAAGTTTTTCCAGGTTCCAAAGCTACCCGGTCACCCACTTTCAGATGTTTCACGTTCTTTCCCACTTCGACCACTGTTCCACCCGGTTCATGTCCCAATACGAAGGGAGGTTCTACCACATAATCACCGATACGTCCGGTTTCGTAATAATGCATGTCTGATCCGCAAATGCCAACATATTCCAATTTAACCAATACTTCATTGTCTTTGGGCTGAGGAATATCTCTGTTTGTATAACCCATTTGACCAATGCCGTTCATAACGGCTACCTTCATTGTACCTTTCATAATGTAATCTCCTATTATTTAAATTAAAATGATGTCAATTGTTTTAGATAGTCTTCAAGTTCCGCTTGAGTAGGCATGGCTCGAATAGCTCCTTTACGAGTAGTTTCCAGTGATGCAGCTGCGTTAGCTCGAAACAGCATTTCCTGTAGCTGATGGTCAGAAAGCTCCATGCCTTGCTCCAAAATATAGGCCAAACAGCATCCAAGAAAAGTATCTCCTGCACCGGTTGTATCTATGGTTCGATTGGTGAGAAATGCCTCCTGGTATACCTTTCGATTTCCCATAAATGCCTGACTGCCGGCTTCTCCTGATGTCACAAGAATCAAAGAAATAGAATAATGTTTCTGCAAAAAGTCCACTCCATTCTGAATAGTAGTTTGCTGGGTAATAAATGCCAGTTCACTAGCTTCCACTTTTAAAATATCACACACAGAACATCCATACAACATCCACTTGCGGGCTTCCTCTTCACCAGGCCATAACACAGGACGGTAATTGGGGTCGAAGGATATTAACCGATGTTTTGATTTGGCTGCTTTAATAGCTTTACGCGTAGCTTTTCTACATCGTTTATGTGTGAACGAAAGGGAACCAAAATGGAAAATACGAGTGCGTGACAGCATATCTGCATCCACATCCCCTTCATCCAGATTCATGTCGGCCGTACGATTGCGGTAAAAAAGATATTGGTGGGGATAAGTTTTCGAGTCATTCAAAAAAGCCAAAGTAGTATTCCTTTTCTTGTCTTTCGACAGCCCTTCTGTAGAAATACCCATCCTAACAATGCGTTGTTGCAAAGCATGTCCCAAAAAGTCATCTCCGACTTTTCCTATAAAAGCTGTTCGTTTCTGCAGATTGCTTAACATGGCCAAGACATTGCAGGGAGCACCACCAGGGTTTGATTCATACACCACACTATCAAAATCATTGGAATGCAAGGCGTTGAAATCAACCAACAGTTCGCCTAAAGCGATAACATCATATTCTCGCTGATTCTTTTTGCGTTTCAGGAACCTATATTTAATTACTGCCAGAATTCGATTATAGCTTCTTTTATCAAGTTTATAAAAGAACAACGCAAGTGCAGTCACTACCCATAATATTCCTGGTATGGTACTGAATGAATGCCTCATAATAGCTACAACGGCTTCATTCTGTGTGGTGTTAGCTTCATAGCCGGCCCATCCTAATGACAATGCCAGTAACGCAGTACCCAATGCCATGCCAATCTTATTACCGAGAGAAATGAAAGCATATTGGAAACCATCATTCCGGATGCCTGTACGCCATTCTCCATATTCCACACAGTCAGGAATAATTGCATAGATTGCGGTATTGAAACCGGAGAAGAAGAATTGGGAAAGTGCCGCAAATAAATAGAAAGGTATGGGGGAGGTCACAGGACTGAAAAAGAATAGTGCAATTATGGTGATACCCGTACCAAAGGCAAACACAGAGGCTGCCCAACCCTTGTTGGAAGTCAATTGAAATACCTTCGGAAAGCAGGCTGCTCCAATGATGGATGGGATGATGATGGCCATAGAATAATAGGTGAACAATACAGCATCATTCTCCACATAGGTAAAATAATAGAGTAAATCGGCGTTCCGCCCGTAAAGGATAAATCCAAACAGCACCTGTCCCAACAACGCCAACAAATAAGGTTTGTTCTTAGCAACGGCCTGCAGTTGCAATCGTAACGGAATTTTCTGGGCAACAGGCACTTCTACCACCTCTTTTGTCTTGGCAAAACAAAAGATATGACAGACAGCGAAGATAGTTCCATAAAGAATTGCAATCAGCAGATAGCCTTGCCGGGCATTTCCATTACCCAACCATTCAATCAATGGAATCGTAATGATGTTGATAATTCCAATAGCTATCATAGCGCTAACCGACCGGGAAGTATTGATTTGTGCTCGTTCGGTCATATTCTGAGTCATTGCACCACACAACGTTCCATAGGGAATATTTACACAGGTATATCCTAAGACCAAAATACAGTAAGTCACAGCCATGTAAATGATTTTATGCGTCTGACTCCAGTCCGGATGTGCCCAGAAAGTAAGAATCAGAACTAAAGCGGTTAACGGAGCAGCAAACAAGAGCCAAGGACGATAGCGTCCCCATCGGGTATGCGTCTTATCGCTTAGCCCTCCAATAATCGGGTCGTTGATGGCATCCCAGAAACGGGAAAATAACATCAATGTAGCTACGGCACTCATACTGATTCCAAAAACATCGGTATAGAATATCATCAGGAAATTCCCGACAAACATCCAGCTGAAATTACAGCCAACATCTCCCATGCCATAAGCCAACTTGCTTATGAAAGGAACTTTCGATTGATTCAAATCGTTTTTCATGTGTATTGCTTATTAGATTTTAATGATTTCTGAAACAAAACTATACACTGGAAATCAGATGAAAAATAAATTTTATACATTTATCTTTCGCAACCGTTCCCGCAACCGTTCCCAAAATCCGCAACCGTTCCCAAAAACTTGCTTTTTTTTCATATATTTGTTGTAATCTGAAGTATCTTATTTGATTATCAACGTTTTGTAGAAAACTCGCATGAGAACGGGCAACGGATAAGAAAATTCCAAGCTGTTTAGAATCACTATATTCCTCATGCTTTCAAATAACTCTTTTTCTTGATGCAAAGGTAGCATTTTTTTCGTGATTGCCGGTAATTTTCAGGCATAAAATATCACGGTCATTTCAAGAAACATATACAGCGGACATGACAGCCATACCGTAGCCGAATCCCCGTAACTCACAGGCAAAGGTAACCCGTGTCCTGCTCGTACAAGCAAGGTCAAGCCCTCCGGGTGTCGTGGAAAAATCATCCTCGCCCGGGGGGCTTGCGGTATTTTTCCCGCCAACCTTGCATGTACGGGACACGACCTTTTATGGCCTGTAGTTACGGGAACTCCGGCCCCGAAAAGCCGGATCACTAAAAATAAATTGTTATGTCACAGCAGGCAACAAAAGAAAAGTACAGTATCGAAACACTCAGAGAACGAAATGTTTCATACGACCATCAACATTGGCTGACACAGAAAGATGTGGATATGGCCAATAGTCGCGTGAAACTGATCGAACGCACCCGTTCGGAAAACACACCCCAAATCGGAGACCGGATAATCTATGTAGACAAGCACGGGCAGTATTACGGCAATGCCCTCATTGAGGCCAAGGACAAAAAGGACAGTCTCCTTTCCATCTGTGGAGATCCATATATCCCGTTTGTTTGGGAGCAGGACGATAGTATCCGGCTGGATGTCAGTGGCAGTTCCTTCCATCTTGTAGATCCGAAGCGGATGAAGTTCCTGAAATGGACGGAAGGCGCATTCAAAGACTGGGGACATTGCGGAATATGCGGCAACGGGACCATATATTTCACCGCGAGGGTGCCGCAATGGTCGTATTCCGAACCTGATCCGGTTTATGGTGATTTTACTACCGAAACCTACCGCCGGTTTTATCTGAACAAAAAAGAAGAATCTGAAGAAGTTAACCTTTACCAAGGTAACGGCATCGCCTTCCGCGATAAGGCGGAATTCCAACAATTTCTGGATGATTACGAGGGAACGGTTTTCAAAGGCAACCGGCCCGCCCAAACCGTAGTCTGGTGTTTCCGTCGTGAATATGTATTCTTACCTCTCACCGAATGGGAAAAGATAGAAATCCCTGCCGTAGAGCGAAAGCTCAACTTCCATCCCGAACAGGTCAAGATAGTCAAGGACATGGAAAAGCACATCACTTATTTCTACCGGATTAAATCAGATAATTTATAACCTTCAAAACCAACTGATATGCAGACAACAACAGCACCCAAGGCCGGCAACGCTCCCGACCTGCTTCAAGGCATTCTGAGCGTACAAGTGAGAAACGAGGACAAGATTACGGAACAGGACCGTGTCTATTGCCAGACGCAGCAAAACCTGCTTTACAAAACACTCGACCAGATTGACCGCTGGTACGCCATCTTCAAGGAAGAAGCCGAACAATACCAAGCCGAACGTAAGTTCCATTACGAAGAAAACGGCAAGGTTTCCATGCGTGATTTCTACACTTACCATAACGACAGGGACGACTATTCGCACAACGAGTTCAAGCCGTTCGACCTTATCAACGACCTGGTGGATAAGAACCGAAACGCCAACACGAACTTTGCGAACCGCATCATTTCTTATTTCAACAGGACTTACAAAGTGTCGGTTCCTGAGTATAAAATTGACGAAAAGACCCTTCCGATGGGCTTCCGTCCTGTTTATGACACATATGTCAATGTAGTCATCGAACACTTGGGCGGCAAGAGTTTCCGGGAAACGGCCGTGGAAGAACTGCTCGCACGCCTGAGCAAAGTTGTCAGACCGGCGTACTGGAGCAAAATCAAGACGGAGTTGAAGAAGGACAAGATAATCTTTCCCGAAATCATCCGTTTCGATGAGTTTTCCATGCAATACAACCAAAGGAACAGAATCTCCTACAACTACGGCGGAGAACTGGAAACCCTGTGTGCCGGCATTGCCTACGGTGCGGATGACATACTGAATGGAAATTCAAAGATGATCATCCGTTTTGATGACAACGACATTTCTGTCACAGACTGGTACGACCTTACGACCACCAATGCCGAGCAAATCCGATTCTACAAGAACGGACGTATCGATGTCCGGTTCAAGGACAGTGCGGCAGCCGAAAGTTGTTTCAAGCGTCTGCATCTGGATGAAATCACCCTAAGAGAAAACTGACCATGATAAGATTTACACAGCACCCCGTAAGGCAATCCTTGCGGGGTGTTTTCATTTTTAACGATAAACAGATAAAGTCATGTATGACATCATCCCCCAACAGATACCGCAAGGTATGCGTGCCGAAGTCAACGAGAAGATACTTTTTGCCATAGACTCCGGCAAGGACCTCATTCCGGCGGAGAGCATCTACAACTGCTATACCGGTATCGGAGGGCTGCACAACCTCAAACAGTCCGACTTTGCCAGCTACCACGAGTATGCCGAAGCGAAGAAGGAGTTCGAGATGGGACAGTTCTTCACCCCGCATGAAATATGCCGGGACATGGTGGATATGCTGTGTCCTGTCTCATCCGAAATGGTTCTTGACATGTGTTGCGGTATGGGCAATTTCTTCAACCATCTGCCCAACCCGCATAATGCCTACGGCTTCGACATAGACGGCAAGGCCGTGTCTGTCGCACGATACCTCTACCCGGAAGCCCATATCGAGAAATGCGACATCCGGCAATACTATCCGGAACAACGTTTCGATGTTATCATCGGCAATCCTCCTTTTAACTTGAAGTTCGACTACAAACTGTCGCAGGAATACTATATGGACAAGGCTTACGATGTGCTTAATCCGGCAGGAATCCTGATGGTCATCGTGCCATGCTCTTTCATGCAGAGCGAGTTCTGGGAGAAGACACGGATAACCGGTATAAACGGCAATTTCTCATTTGTCGGTCAGACGAAGTTGGCCCCGTCAGCCTTTGCCGCAGTCGGAGTCCATGACTTCAATACGAAAATCATGGTATTTCTCCGTAAATCGGGCCACATCAAGATGCAGGCTTACAACGCGGAGGAATTCATAACGGCGGACGAGCTGAAAAAGCGCATCGGCGAGGCCAGGGCGATGAAACACCGGTTGCGTTTCGACCTGATGCGCGAAACCAACCGGATCGACAAGGAAGAACTTGAGCTGTTCGAGTACAAACTTGCCAAGTACATGTACGAGCTGAAGGCGCACGCCAAGTTGAACAAACATATAGACAAGGCGGAAGCGTTGGTCACGAAGTTCCGTAACCAGAAACCGCCTGAGAACGCCACGCGGGAGCAGGTGGAGCAATGGGAGAAGAACAAACTGACCCCGAAGAAAGTGCTTGCCGTCATCCGCAGGTACATCACCTCGCAAAATACCGTACCTCGCAAGGAAGTGGCATTGGTGAAGACCTCATACGGCTTCAAACTGAAACAATATGCTCCGCGACTCCTTGACAAAGTTCCGCACAAGGCGGCGAGTATCAACGACCTCGTGCTGGAGCGTGCCGAACTGCCCATACCGGAAGTGCCGACAGAAAAGAACATGCATCAAATCCGTGCGGCGGAGAAACTGATCCGACGCAAGCGGAGAGAGTACGAAATGCAGAACCGACAGTTCCCGGAAATGGAGGAAGATGGCAGGCTGAAAGAATACCTGGACCGGTGTGCATTCATCAACAAGGACGGCGAGACCTGCGAGTTTACCACGCTCCAGAAACACGACCTGAACCTCGTCTTGCAGAAACGCCACGCGCTGCTGAACTGGCAGCAAGGCTCTGGCAAGACAGCCGCCGTGTACCATCGTGCCAAATACCTGCTCAAATTCCGCAAAGTACGGAATGTCATCATACTGGCTCCTGCCATCGCCACCAATATGACATGGATACCCTTCCTCTCGATAAACAGGGAACAGTTCCGGGTGGCAAGGAACAATGCCGACCTGGAAACTGTGCCGGAAGGCGTGTTCATCGTCCTATCCACCTCCATGCTCGGCAAGCTGAAACGGGGCATGGCAAGGTTCGTCAAACGCAGTTCAAGAAAACTGTGCCTTGTTTTCGACGAGTCGGACGAGATAACCAACCCGTCGTCACAACGTACAAGGCATATCCTCGGTCTCTTCCGCCGCCTCAAATACAAGATACTCGACACCGGTACGACCACACGCAACAACATCGCCGAACTGTACAGCCAGTTCGAGTTGTTGTATAACAATTCCATAAACATGGTCTGTTGGAGCAGTCGGGTGTACCACGAGAACAGGGACAAGGAGATAGAGGAAGATAACAATCCGCACTATGGTGAGCCGTTCCCCGCTTTCAGGGGGCATGTGCTTTTCCGTGCCTGCCACTGTCCGGGGAAATCCACCGTGTTCGGCATTGAGAAGCAGAACCAGGATGTCTATAACAAGGAGGAGCTGGCCGGCCTTATCAGGAAGACCGTCATTACACGCAAGTTCAGGGACTTTGCCGGAGAGAAATACAAGATACGGACACATACCGTCAGCCCGTCCGACGGCGAGCGTGAGGTTTACCGTGTCATCATCGAGGAGTTCTGCCGCATCTGCGAACTGTATTACAACAGCACGGGGGATGCAAAGAAGGATGCCGGACTCCGGCTTATGCGCCAGATCAAGCTGCTCATCAAGGCCTGCTCCGTCCCACACCTGATAGAGGGCTATTCCGGAGACGGGATTCCGAACAAGACAAGGTACATCGAAAGGCTGGTACGGAAGATACCCGGCAAGGTGGCTGTCGGCTGCACGTCCATAGCCGCATTCGACCTTTACGAGAGCCGTCTTCGCGAATGTTTTCCTGACCGTCCCGTATTTGTGGTCAAGGGCGACGTGGCGTTCAAGAAACGGCAAAGCATCGTGACGGAGTTCGATTCCACCATCAACGGCATACTGGTATGCACGCAGCAGAGCCTGAGCAGTTCGGTGAACATACCCACCTGCAACGACGTGATACTTGAATCCCTGCAATGGAACATCCCGAAGATGGAGCAGTTCTACTTCCGTTTCATACGCCTTGACTCCAAAGAGCTGAAGGACGTGCATTATGTCACCTACAAGGACTCCGTGGAGCAGAACCTGATGGCGCTGGTGCTTACCAAAGAGCGGCTGAACGAGTTCATCAAGACGGGCGAAGTAAAGGAACAGTCGGAAATCTTCGAGGAGTTCGACGTCACCATGTCCGTCATCGAGAGCCTGCTGGTCAGGGAGCGTGACAGCGAAGGGAAAATACATATCAGCTGGGGAAGCCAGCGCATCATGAACTGAAAAATGGAAAAACAAATGAGAAACCGCAGATTCCATTCCACAGGCAAAGGTAGCCCGCCCCCTTACCGGCAGAGCAAGGTCATGCCGCAAGCGGTTTTCGGGAAAATCATCCTCGCCGGAGGCTCCGGTATTTTCCCGAAAAACCCTGCACTGCCGGGGTGCGGACCTTTTGGAGCCTGTGGAATGAAATCCCCGGTTCCGAATCATAAACTATAATGAAGAATATCATGGACTTGAATCAGGCAGAAGTGGCAGTGACCACGCAGCATCTCATAGACATGGGGCAGGAAAAAGACAACCTGCTGCAAATGTCCGACTTCGGCGACATGGGGGAATTCCTGTGCACCTGCTCCGAACTGTTCCCCGAAGAGGAAACTCCGGAATACAGGTACACGAAATGGGAGGAAATCCCGGACCTGCTCATCAACCGGGAATGGCTGTGTCCCAACTTCTTCGAGATAAGGGAGGCGATGGAACAGCTGGAGGAACCCGACAAGGATTGCTTCTTCGACTGGTGTGACCGTTACGGGCATGATATCAGTACGGAAGACCCGCACCTGCTGGTGGCGCACTATATCGAACTTTATGGAAATGCGGCCTATATCGACGATGAGCCTTGCCCGGACAGCGGGGATGACAGCCTGCTGTACTGTCCAGGCATATCAAGCAACTATTTCGACACGGGTATTCCCCGTTTCGAGGTATTCGATGACAATTACGATTAAAGCATATAAACATATACAAGATGGAAATCAACTTCAAAGGACCGGTAATGCCGGTTGACCCCTATTCGCAAATGGCGTTTGTGGAGATACTGAACATTCTCCTGACGGCAGGGCACATCGTGGATGTGAACAGGTTCCTGATAAACAGGAATGCCAATCCGCTATTCGGCTCGTTGTCAGGATATTTCAGATGGTCATTCTCCGACAACCACTTTACCCTGTGGCAACGGGTGGAATACAACTCGCCGCTCTGCTTCAGCCGGCGCATATTCAGCATCCATTTCGGGATGCTGGCAAGCCGTGACAGGAAAAGAGACAATACGGTAATGAACTAAAAACATATCAATATGAGTCACCAGGTAATTACAAGAATGGCATACAATGCCAAAACCAAGCAGATAGAAACTTGGCAGCATTCCAACAACGTGTGGCCGACAACAGACCATTTTTATGCATTGGATGTGAAAACAGACGAACAGATGTTTGAATTCATAACATTGATAGCAAACGGATTGTGGCAAGGGCGCAAATGGCGTAAAGCATTCAAGACACTTTTTGAAGAATATCCGGAATTGGTCAGGTCCTCATACGAGCACGAGCTTAGAGGCCAGCCTTGGAAGGCATACTGTGCCATTTGCAAAAAATATGAGGAACTTGCCCAAAGCAAATGCAATGAAATAGTTGCGCGATTCAGGCAACTTACCGGGATTGTCTGACCCAAACAGATGCAAAATATATGGAAGAGATAAAGATTTCAAACAGACAAATCGCGCTGATGGCTTTCGACCGGTTGCGCAAGGAAGACAAGACAGATTCCGCATTGAAACTCGCACGGTGTATGCTGCATGGCACAAGCATATCTCTTGGCATAGGTGATATCGACTGGGAGATAGACAGGGCAATACAGCAGTGCGGAGGAGTGCCAAGAACAGGATACAGATACACGGCTTATTTCCACTTCAACCGGAATACGGAAATGGCAAAGGAAATATATGACAAGATCGTGAAGGAACTGTATGGTTAGGAAACAACACGGAGGCGGCTTGAAGGCCGCTTCCGTCATTTATAACGGTATGTACGGGAAAAGGAATCCTGCCGTACACAGGTAACAGAAATGGATGAACAGAAAACATTGACATTGGATTTCATCAAATCCCTGATGGAACCGGCCTATACACTAATATGGACGGACTACAATGACAATCTTGACAACCATCGCGGACTGATTCAAAAATGCCTTGACAGCAAGAGCCGCGAACATTTGTGGGAAAAGGCAGACGAGTGGTACAGCGATGCCGAATGGGAGGCTGCCCGTGAGATTATTGCGAAACTGAAAGAGGAATGTACAGTATTCCATGACTTTGACGAAGAAGAGGCGGATGACTTCTTCGATGAGTACGAAGATGAAATCCGTGACGAGATTTACAGTCGCAATGATTCGGACGTGGTGAAGGAATTGGTAAGGCATACGGATGACATCCCCATCCGTGTGGAAATGCTTTCCAACTATGACTGCATCAATTCCAACCGGTTTGAATCGCAAGGCGGTTACAGGTACGAGGAATCCTACTTCGGTGACATGGTGGACAGCCTTAACCTCAATCCGGCGAGGGTAAAGAAAATCCTGACAGAACACGGCTACAGGGCTTACGGGCGTTTCCCGAACCGTAAGAACCGGAACGGCAAGGAGCAGGTTTCCTACGAACAATTCTACGAGGAACTTATCAATTCCTGCTGCGGGGCGAACCTGCTGACTTACATCGGCAGGGTAAGCCTGAAAGAGCTGTATGAAGCCGACTTTTCATTGAAAGAGGTCATTATCCCCAAAGGCAACTGTTGCGGACTTTTCAGTTCGACGTATGGTGGTGGAAGCCTGCTTGAAATGGAACTGAAACGGGACGTAAAGCTGAAATTGGAAGTCAAGGACTATCATGGTTTCCGCTTCCGGCTGGATGACGAACGTTCCAAATATGACTGTTCGGTCCGGCATGTATATGGGGTGGACGACTCCTTTTTCGGGGATGCGGTTCGCATTGTATCCTGATAAAATCAACTGATCAACAATCAAATCATAGAAGATTATGGGAAAATATGATGTAAAAGTAAGGTACATCTTCGAGGGTACTTACACAGTGGTGGCGGAAGACCGTGAAGAAGCGGAAAGCATGGTGGCGGAAGACTGCGGTCTGGTATTGGGCGGCAACATCCACACAACGCGGGATGACGATGAAGTGACGGACTGGAAGTTCGGTTGTCATCCGGACTTGCAGGTTCTCTCCGTAAGGCAGCGAGGCGGGAAATCCCCCATGTCGGTGTTCGGAGACAGGATCGAAGAACTGCGAAAAGACATCATCGAAGCGATACGGCAGTTGCTCCATGACCATGCCATGAACGCGATACGGTTTCCGGAAGAGGATTATGACCCGGTCTGGGTGATATGGTTTGGCAAGAACGGAGACCCCTACGAATGCAGGGTGACAGGACTCCGGGTAACGGACAGCAGCCTGACCGTCCTTGCCGAAGAGAAAGAAAGCGGTGATGAAGTGGAATGTTACAGCCCGTTCGAACTCGGAGCCAGCAACATCGACTGGCTTTCCGGAATGTATGAGGCTGTATGGCAGCAACTGGAAGAGAGCAAAAAAGTAGAACCACAAACTGAAGAACAATGAAATATCAAGCGGAAAATGCAGTCTCCAGCTTCTTCTACTATATGTGGAACGCCTGGAGCAAGGAAGAATGCAAGGTCGTATTTGGAGATATGTACCGGCACTTCTGGGATAAATGGTCCGCATTGGCGGACAAGTCCATATTCGGCGCGGCGGAACGGTTCTTTGCCGAGTTATCGGAAAACAACCAGAAACTACTCGTGGAACGTGCCGTTACACTCTATGACGGCAGGGCTTTCAGAAAAGAGCCGGACGATTCCGACATCCTTGTCTGTAAAGAATGCGGTTCACGGCAGTTGGAAATCCAAGCATGGATAAACGCCAATACGGATGAACGTATCAGCTATGTGCATGATGACAATAACGGGCTGTGGTGCGATGGGAAATGGTGCGAAGAATGTGGCGTTCAGGTCTTTTTCTGTACTAAGGCGGAGTTCACACAAAAGATGCAGGGTTGGTGGGAGTCGTGCGGTTTTGAAACAAAGGAACAAATCACAGGGTTGAAAGTCTGTGACTCTCCGCCTTCCGAAAACACGCAGACATTCATTGATGCGGCAGACCAATGGTGGAACAGCCGGGCCTACGAACATAAACGGGAAATTTACAACAGGTATAATTCTAAAAACGAATAATATGCAGATTAACATCATTGAACAGATTAGCAACTCATGCAGTTGCAGCCATATGGAAGCGCAGGAATACTTGGATTCTGAAATCCGGTACCTGCGCGAGTTGCAGGAGGCGGACGACCTGAGGGAAGATGACATCGAAATGGCGTGCAGCAACCTCGGGCTTGACCTTGACAACCAGGAATATTTTATCAACCGCCTCGCAGGGGCATAAATACCTATAGCTATGGCTTATTTTCATAACATACATTCATTGGCGGACCTGAAGAAGGAATACCGCCGTCTGACATTGCAGCACCACCCGGACAAGGGTGGTGACACTGCCATCATGCAACAGGTGAACGCCGAGTTTGAAAGGCTCTTTGAAGTCTGGAAAGACAAACCGGATGTCTCTGCCGCATCAACCGGGTATGAACATGACTATTCGGGTGCCACGGCAAAGGAATATACCGAGTACGTGTATAATGAATACCGTTGGAAAGGTCGCAACTACAAAGGGCAACATGCCCCTGAAATCGTAGAACTTGTGAGAACCTGGCTAAAGGAAACCTATCCGAGATATAAGTTCTCCGTCAGACGGGAGAACTACAATTCCATTTACATCAAACTGATGAGTGCGGACTTTGAGGCGTTCACCAGGGAATCCGGCAAAGTACAGGATCATATCAACCACTACAACATAGAGCGAAACCCCGATCTTACAGACCGTGCCAAGGAGGTGATGCTGAATGTCTGTGACTTTGTCATGTCATACAACTTCGATGACAGCGATGCGATGACGGATTATTTCCATACCAATTTCTACCTGACATTGGCTATAGGGAGTTACCGGAAGCCTTACAAGGTGGAACTGCCGAAACTTGACTGCAAGGGGAAGGACAAGCCGGAAGTGTTCAAGCATCCCGAAGGTCCGGCACACAAGGCCATCAGGCAGGCGTTGGGCACAGCCCGCTTCGACTTCATCGAACACAGGAGGCATTCCGGCGAAATGATACTCGGAGAAGACCATTACGGCTCACACGGAGAGCATTATTTCTGGCCGAAGGATTATTCAAGCGCGAAACTGGCTCAGAAACGGATCGACAAATTGGAGAAAGCCGGTATTCAGTGCAAGCTTACCGGATATAACGGCGGTTACATTCGTTTTATCGGCTACACTCCCGAAGCAGAAGCGTTACTGGAGAAGGAACGACAGGAATACATCACCGCCCATCGGCAATGGCAAGCCAAACAGACAGTAATCAATTAAACTTATCAATATGGAACCGAACAATTTGAACGAATGGTGGGGCGGACAGCCCGACGGACTGAAACAGGCATTCTCTCTTTTTCCCGATGGACGGTGGAAAGAGGCGGACCTGTATTTGCGAATCAATATCCGTAACTACTGCCTCCTGAAAAAAGGAGGGCTGCTTCCCGAAGACAAGGACCGCTCGATGCTCAGCGAGATTGTCTGTGAGCTGGCTGATACGGAGCTGTGCCGTGCAAATGGAAAGACACTCGAAGACATGTGCGATACGGACGGGGCTTTTCTGGAAGAGTACCAGGAACTGTTCAACCGGATATACGATGAACTGGAAATGAGAATTACGGATTATATGAACGGACAATCAAAAAAAATGTAACAATGAAAGCAAAAGTGTTCAAGTACAAGTCTGACGGGAATACCGTCGTGGCTTCTTATATGGAACTGGAGCCGTATGCGAAGAATGTATATCTCTCCCTGTCAAGAAAGAACGAAGACGGGAATGAAGACGATGACTGTTTCCATGTGGTCTGCCGGATTGAAAACATTTATTTTTCCAGCGGGCAGTATTCACGCCGGTTTCTCAAGGGAGAAGGTTGCAGAGAGGAAGCCGCCACCTATTGCAGGAACTGGATTGCGGATACGCTTCAACGTGCGGAAAGAGGAGCCTTCGTCAATTTGATCTCCGTCCGCGTGTTCGAGGCTCTCGGACTTGACACCACTTCCCTGGTGCAAGCCCGTGAGGAATATAAAAGAATACAGGAGCAGAAACGCAGGGAGCAGAAGGAGAAAGAGGCGGAAGAGCGCAGAGTGCAGGAAGAGCAACATCAGCGGCTGCTCAATGAACAGAAAGAGAAATTCCTGGACGGGGAACGGATCACGGGAGAAATGTTCGTTGAAATCACCGGAAGGGACGGTTTTGACATCCATATCAGAACCAAAGGGACATTCAACAGGCATGTGAGGGGCATTGACAGGAACGGCACCGTCAGTTTCCGGAAAATCAAGGGCTGCCGGACTCCGGACTTTACCGGATGCCATAAGGCCGTGTCCGCCTATCTGGCGTTCATTACAGAAAAAGAGGGCAAATAATTAAATCCGGGGCGGTAACGGTCTGCTTCATGCAGCTGTTACCGCTACCGGCTTCCGGCCTCACAATTCACGGTTCAGCGCCATTGCCAGCGGAAACATCAACCGGTTATAGGCTTTAAGCTTTTGCAAATTCAGCACATATCCGGCATAGGGATTGGTCAGATCGGTATAGAAGAATACATCGGTAAATCCTGCGTGTTCCTCCACGACTTCACCCTCCAACGGAATCTCCTCCACATTGAACCGCTCCAGAGGCAGTTCTTCCAGACGGGTCTGTTCCGCATTTCCCAACACATTGAGGTTACGGTTAAACAGCACTAATCCTTTCTTCCTGTAATCCACACGCATACCGTACGGACGCTCCACAAGGAAAGCATCCGCCGCTTTCTTTATATAGTTTTCCATAAAACTGAAATTAGAATTGCAAAAATACATCTTTTGTCCGGCAATGGCGAACAAATCAGGAAGAGAATCGCCACAGGCCATGCAAAGCACACTACCGTGTATTTTATTTCCTACCCTGCAAAGGTAGTCCCGTGTCCGGTGTACCCTGTCAAGGTCAGGCCCCTTGCGGGGTTGGCTGAAAGAAAATCATCCTCGCCTGACGGCTGCGGTATTTTCTTTCGCCAAACCTTGCGGGTACTGCCACGGGACAGTCAGGCAGGTGAGAAATAAAAATACCGGCTCCCGGAGCCGGACGTGTTTAACAGATAAAATACAATGAATCATGAAAATCCTGAATGAAGAACATTTCGAGAATGTTAAGCGTTATGCCGAATCCATCGGTGACACCTCACTCCGGAAATGCCTGGAACGGTTGAAGAGCTGGGAAGAAAATCCTGACTGTCCCAGCGAAATCTCACTCTACTATGACCATGCCCCGTACTCGTTCGGCTTCACCCAACACTATCCCGACGGAAGGACAGGCATCGTGGGCGGTCTGCTCTATCACGGAATACCGGACCGTTCTTTCGCCGTGACACTACAGCCGTTCCATGGATGGCAGATACACACCTGATGAGAGGCAAACGACAGTATTAACTTTATAAAATTCAATTCAATATGGAAACAACATTGGCAGTAATGGAAAGACAACAGCAGTTTGACTTCCAGAAAAACGGAATTGAAGTGATGAACTTCGAGACACTTCAACGCACCTATAAAGAAAATGACATCTACAACAATCCGGTGCAGGGCATCTACCATTACCAGGTCATCCGGCGCATGATGGACATCTGCGAGAAATACAATCTCGATTATGAGGTGGAAGAAATCTTCGCTGCCCAGAACAGAAACAAGACACAGCCGGGAGTGAGCATCCTCCCGCAGGTAGAACAGACACATGGCGAAAAAGCCGTGGAAGCCCATATCCTGCGCCGTATTTTCGCTACTATCCGGATCAGGGATTGGGAGACAGACGAGCTGACAACCACACTGGTCGTCGCCTACCACCAGGACGGCATACAGGCAGCCATAGGCCCCTGCGTGAAGATATGCCATAACCAGTGCATCCTCTCACCGCAGCGGAGCATCTGCAATTACGGGAAAAAGAAGGTGACAACCGATGAGCTCTTCGAAACCGTGGACGGCTGGCTGGCCAATTTCGAGGTGAACATGAACGAGGACATCGAACGGATACAGCGGTTGAAACGCAGGATTGTCCCGATGGAGGAAATCTACCTGTACATCGGCCTGCTGACAGCCTTGCGCGTTTCCCATGACAGTTCGGACAGAAACCTGTCATCCACTGTGGAAACCTACCCGTTGAACCAGAGCCAGATTTCTGTCTTCACGGAAGAGGTACTGAAACTGGCCATGAGCAAAGGACAGATTACCGCATGGGACCTGTACAATGTAGCCACTGAAATATATAAGCCTGGAAAGACAGACTTCCCGGCCCTTATTCCACAGAACGGAGCCATGGCGGAACTCCTGCTTTCCCGTCTCTCTGAAGAGGTGGAAGTGCAGGATGCCGTTCCGATCAACTGACATGCAAGCTTCTCAAGCCAAAGAAATAAGGGAGAACCTGACAGTGATAACAACTGAAAGATTCTCCCTTTTTCATTTACTCTTCAAAAAGCAGCATGAATTCCACCTTCCTTCTCCGTTCGATGCTCGGAACCACTTTCCCTTTATAGCACCTGAAAGAGACATATTCCTTGTAAATATTGCGGTCTCCCGACTCCAGCTTCTTTAACAGACGGCTTTTCGGTCTTTTCCCATAGCCTTTTAATCTGTAGGGTCCGACATTATATGAAAGGACTGCTGCCAACAAAGAATCACGCCCCAGATAACTGAACATGCGGCACAGCTTACGGAGGTCTTCCCTCAGAATGGAGTCTCCCTGCGCTTTGGAGATGCTGTTGGTAAACCTCTCCCCGGGAAGAACCTTGTGACCCCACCCGACATAAGGCCAATGCTTTTTCTCTCCATGCCAGCCCTCGAATCGCTTGACACACTCGACCGCAAGACTGAACCTGTCCGTACTTGCCTTTACCGGATTCTCCGCCCTTGAAGGCATACCCGGAAAAAAGACCGTGGCGGAAAGTACCGCAAACCATATTGCTTTTAACTTCATCATAGGCAGGACCGGCTTAGTGTCCGACAATTGTGACCGGCAATTCCTTACTATCCGCAGTCACGACGGAATCCTCGTCCTCCGTCTCGTTGTTGAAGTCAAAAGTCAATTGGTAAAGCTGTGCCGGTTCGCTGTTGTCCTCAAAATAGATGTCAATTGTCTGCTGATCTTCGCATTCAGAAGTGTAGTATAACCTGAACACCTCCCTGTCAAGGGGATAGCGGTCATTGGGCAGCAGCACCATCCCGTCATCCATGCGGAGCGTACCCTTGCCGTCCGGCTGGAAATAGCGGATGGTGTAGCGGGCATCGGAAAAATGTCCTTCACGTTTGAGTTCACAGCGTATTTCCACCGTCTCGCCTTTTACTATACGTGTGGGAACAGGCATGTTCTCCACCTTGAACGGATAAGACTGCTGTACTTCCATTTCATCAGAACAGGCGGACAACAGCAAAACCGCCAGACCCAGGAACAGGACTGCCACCATTCCGGCCAATCCTCTTTTTTTATTCATTGCATTCATATTCTATCAGATTTTAATACGTTATACTTTATTCGACACTTACAGGAACTTATGTTGCAGGTATTCATTCAGGTCCTTGTAGCCTTTATACAAAGAGGAACAATCCACCAGTTTATCCGCATAGCGTTTGCGGAGTGCCTCCAGCGTGCGCCGTCCGGCTTCATCCCGATCCAGATAACAGTTGACCCTCTCGTACCTGTCAAGAATAGGGAACGAGCGTTCCAGCAATGACACCGAGTTCAACACAAGATAGTCGTCTCCATATCCCAGACCGAGTTCCAGCCACGAAAGGCAGTCGATAAACCCCTCGAAGAGGTTGCATGTGTCCGAACCGTTATCCATCAGTGAAATGTCCTTAGGTGACAGGCTGGCCTTGAAAAACCGGTTGCGCAACTCGTATCCGTCGCTGACATTCCTGAATCCGATGGCGAAATACCGTTTCCCGTGCAAGGTATATCTGACTTCCCGACAGTTCGGTACAGCCACATCGCTGCTAATGCCGCGTTCCGCCAGATATCGGAGCAGGACTCTGTTGTATAGAGGCCCGAAGCGTACATCCGTGAAACTCTCCTTCTTGAGGAGATCCTCCCTGTCATTCCCATCAGTGCGGGAAACGGTCTTGTGCTCGGGGGCGAGACCGCCCCATGTCTCTGTGATGAACCTGGCCTGCGCCTTGAAATCCCCGCTGCCGATAAACTCCCCGGCAAGATTGAATATGTCACCTCCCTGCCCGGTGCCGAAGTCATGCCAGATTTCCTTTCGTACATTCACCTGGAACGAGGCGGTGCGTTCCTCCCGGTACGGGGCCAGATACCAGTATTCGTCACCCCGTCTTCTTGCCGGTTCATATCCCATCCTTGCCAGAAAAGCGGCGATAGGGATAGCTTTTATCTCTTCTATAGTCATAGATGGTACAGTTTTAATGGATAATGAATTTGATTCCCAATCCGAATTGGGTTGTAAACAGATCCAGGGAACTTCCCCACAAGGCACGTTCCCGGATATTGGCAAGCAGGACAATACGGTCTGTCAGGTAAGTCTCAAGTTCCAGGGTTATCGCACCGCCATAGACAAACGCATCCTTGGCGAGCAGCGTTGAACCGTCATACAGCATCCTGTCTCCCCAATTCACGGTTTCATAGCCGGCCAGTGCGGAACCGCCGATGGAGAGAAAGACCGTCCTGGTCGGATCCGACAGGAATTTCAGGTAATAGCCGCCTTCTGCCGTAAACTGTGCGCAGGGCACATTCACGTTCCGGTATCCGTAATTCTTCATCAGATACTCGGCACCTATGACCCAACGGTCGGCTCTTTTGGTATATCCTGAAACGGCAAATCCGGCATAATGATTCAAGGGGGATTTCGAGCCGTTCGCAAATCCTCCGCGCAGTTCCACGCCCTTCATTCCGGGCAGGTACCGCTGGGCATGTGCCCGCCCCGGGAACAGGGCAAGCGACACGGCTGTAACGAATAGGAACAGATACTTCTTCATGGCTACTTTACTTTAAGTCCGTTTATAACTCTGGCTCTCACGATATCTTCACTTTCCACGGTGAAGGTCTGGTGCCTTCCACCGCTTTTCTCGTGCATTTCCACCACCAGCACCTTGTCCGAGGGAATGGTGAATTTGTCCAGGACGAAAACGGTGCGCCCGTCCTTTTTCCCTGCGACAGTTGTTACATAGTCGTAAGCACGCAAAGGAAATATCACCTGTTCCTGGATGGCGGTACGTTTCATCACCTTCTTGTCCACAATCTTGAATGTCACGAAATCCACTTCATAAGGTACGTTGGACCGGTTCCTGATTTGTGTATGAAAGTACAGCAGCCCGTTATGGGTGTAAAGACCGCGCAGCAGGTACTGGATGCCGAACGCCTTGCTCCCGATATGCTTGATGTGCCTTTTGTTGTCCTTGTGGACGGACTTCGAGATGAGATATACCAGTTTCGGAGACTCGCTGCCGAGTTCCTTCAGGTAAATGTCAAGGGCGTTGTTGGGACGGTTCACTTCGCTTCCGTCATGGATGAAATCCTTCATCTCGATGTTCAGCAACAACGGTTCTTCCGCATACTTTACATTGAATGTATAGAAACTTCCGCTTTCGGTTATCACGGACATGTTGGTCTCCTCACGGAAATTCTTTACGGTAGCCTTTACACGGATGACATTTTCCGCACCGTCCGCCTTGCCTGCAATGAGGTTCGGCGATCCGAGGTCCACATAACGCACCGAAGACGGGAAGATGATATGCGTGGTCTTGTCGTAAGTCACTTCCAGACCGTACGGCGGTATCATCCGGTCGAAAGTGAGTTTTCGGGTCAGCCCGTGATAGAGGTCCCCGTCTTCCTCTTTTTGGGGATACACTTCCTTGACCGGTGTGATTCCTTTGTTTACTACCGCTGCACTGTCGGTTTCAGTCTGGGCAAAGGCGCCCATGGTGCCCCATGCAAGGGCAAGCATTACAAATAACTTTTTCATGTTGATTGAATTTTAATGGGTTGTCATTGATTGTCATTCTGATAAAGCATCAGGGTGTAACCGGATTTGAGATGCACCTTCTCTTCACGCATCTTCCGGGAGATGTACTGCGAGACACCCTGTATGGCACCCTTCCCGAGTTCGGAAAGCAGCTGGTCGCCTGCTGACTGGTTGGTGATGGAGATGCTCGTGCCGAGATTCTGCCCCAGATTGGCGGCAACCTCCTTGACAGCGTTTGCTTCCATGGATCCCGGAATGAAGATGCCTTCCTGTCCGTCATTGTCATACACGGCAAGTTTCACGGGGATGATGGTACCGCCATATTCCACCTGAAGGATGTTGACGTGAAGCCTTTCTCCCTGTATGCGTCCTTCTCCGATGAGCAAGGAGTTTTTGGGAAGGACATGCTTTCCTACACGCATCGGTTCTTGCAGTCTCATCCTCACGCCCTGACCGCTGATTACAGTCTGGTTCCCGTGGATGCAGGCCCGTATGGTATTCCTCACGTCTCTTTCATTCCTGTGGCCAATTGGGGTATGGAATCTTTCCGCCAATGTCCTTCCCGTTAATGACACGGAATCCCGGACCGGTTGCGGCAACGATGAAACCACGGGAGTGGAGACCAGCCCGACGGGAACGGCCTTCATGTTTCCATCCCGTCCGGCTTCTTCATCCTCCGGGCGGCTGTCCATCCTTTTGCCGCCATTACCCGGCATGTATTTGGCTGCGAGCTCATAGGACTTTTCCAAAAGTGCCACCTGTTCCTCATAACCCGGCTGTGCATTCTGTGCGGCAACCGTCTGCTTCAGTTGTTCCACCTCGGCTTTCAACGCCTCCTTTTCCGGGTCTTCCTGCGGTGACTCGTAAAAGTTGCCGAGAGTCCTGTTGATGTCATTGTAGGCGGAGACGGATGAAGAGCGGGCTTCATTCCTTCTGTCACTTGCACGTGGACTGCCATCCTTGGTATCCGCATCCGATGACAATGCCACGACAGCTCCGGAGTTTTCATCCGCAACACCTGAGAAGTCTCCCAGTGTACGCATTTTTTCCGCCTGTTTGCGCTTTATGTCAGCCTGCTCATAGGCGGCAATCTTGTCTTCCTCTATGCCGGCTCCTCTCGGGTCAGGCAGTTCGGTGTTGAAGCCCGCATTTTTCTCCTCCTTTTGTTTGTCCTCTTCGGACGGTGCGAAAATGAGCCACATCGCACCGAGGAAGAGAAGGAACATCCCGGCAAAAACCAGGTATTTCCTGATTTCCAGCCTCTGTTTTAATTTATTAATATCATTACTCATTTTCTTTCTGATTGAATCGGTTAAAAAACTCTTCCATCTCCTGCACCCTTTTATCCGGGAGTGTATCGGCAGGAACGATATCCGGAATGTCCAACGGGGCTATCTCAATGATGTCCCGCTGGACATCTTCCCGCCCGATGTCATAGATGGCGCGGAAAATCAGATAGAAATTTCCGAGAGCAAACAGGACAGCCAGCACGATGACTGTCAACATTCTCTTTTCCGGAGAAAGCCCGGCACACAAACCCCGAAGCTTTTCTGCAACGGTTTCCTTGATTCTTACAAACATTTGTTTCATACATTCAAAATTTTAACGGTCATACACTTTGATATCCCTGTTCTCCACCACACGGAAGGCTTCAAGGATGAAACCGTGCGGATTATTGTCGCTGCGGGTGGAGTTCAGCAGCCTGCCACGTGTGACAAGGCTGCGTTCGGTCACACTCTTCTCCCTGATAATGGAGAGTTTCGCATAGGTCACGACCTCATACGGATAGGTATTGAAATCACACCTGACACTGTCAATCCCAATCCGCTGGCTCATGTTTCCCGAAATGATCCGGTTGTAATATCCCTGCTCTGCCAAATCCACATAATGGGCATAGGCAGAACGGTCACTGAGGAACATGGCCCGTTGGATATTACCCTCAATCGCACTCTTGTCAGGGGATAACGTAAAGAACAGTTCATGGAACCTCCTGACATGCTCCCTTGCCTCCACCGGACGGTTCTGCTCCAAGTCCTGTGAAAGGGCAAGCATCAACGACTTTCCTTCATCCAGGACATAGATCTTCTCCCGTTGCGCTTCCGCAAAACTGTAAGCCTTCCACACGGAAAAAAACACAAGTAGCGTGCATACACACAGATAGACAATCCCGAACAGACGCAGCTGTCGGAAGCTGGTCTCGATATTCTTCAATGATTTGAATTCCATTCTGTAAATGTTTTATACTGTTATTACTTGATAAGCCTTCCGGCAATGTTTCCCACCGCTGCTCCTGCCGTACCAGCCGCCAGGGAACCGGCCTGGGATGCCCTTTGGTTCACATTCTTGAGGTAGTTGCCTGCACCGCCTCCGGCCTGCACAATCCAGTTTGATACGGTCGGTATGGTGAAATACCCGATGATGCCGATAATGAGGAAAGTGATGTAAACCGCGTTTGAACTGTCGGGGATGAAATCCGGATCGGAAAGCCGCTCGATATCCCTCTGTAGCATCAGCACCTGGATTCTCGCCAGCACACTGCTGAACAGGTCGCTGACAGGAAGCCAAAGGTAGATGCTGATATAGCGGACGAACCACTGGCTAAGAGAAGCTTGGAAACCGTCCCAGCAGGAGATGGCGAAAGAAACCGGACCGAGTATCGAAAGGACTATCAGGAAGAATGTCCTCAGCGTGTCGATGACCAGCGCCGCCGCATTGAACAGGAGTTCCAGCAGTTCCCGGAAGAAATTCTGTACGGCCCTTTTCATGTTGTACATCGCGCGGTCCACATACATCCCGCAGGCTTCTATAGCGTCAAACGCACCCAGCTCGTCCAGCCTGTTGTCAAAAGTCTCCTTGTCGACCAGATAGGCTGTCTCGGGATTCCGTTTCATCGCCTCAATCTCCAGCTTGTCCTTCTGTGCCCGGTACTCGTTCATGTCAAAGGTCTGCGACTCCAATATGGTATGGGTCCCTTTCACGACGGGCGAGAGGATGCTGTTCAGCGTACCCAGAACGAGTGTCGGAAAGAACATGATACAAAGCCCCAAAGCGAACGGACGCAAAAGCGGAAAGACATCCACAGGCTCGGCACGTGCCAGAGCCTGCCATACACGATACGCCACATAGAAAAGCGCTCCCAGACCGGCAAGGCCTCTTGCCACACCGGTCATCTTTGAGCAGAGCGGCATCATTTCCACATACAGATTCTGTAAAATCTGATGCAGGTTGTCAAAATCTATAGCCAACAATAACATAATGAAAGCGGATTAGGAATTACCAATAACGTTCGTTCGGTGAGCCGTAGAGTGCCATCACGCGGTCCAGGTCGTTCTGTTTCTTGGCGCGCAGGTAGGACACCCCGATGTTCTTGTTGGTGTAATACTGTACCAGACTGCGGTTTTGCAACATGTCGTTGTAGCAGCGGTCGATGATATCCATCCTTTCCTTGTCGTTCATGGAAAGCCCGTTCTCGTTGACCACCGTCTTCAAATCGTTCAGCAAATGGGCACTTTCTTCCAGCAGTTTGGTGTATCCCAAAGCAATCGCGCTCAGTTCTTCCGGCGTAAAATACGGGTCGCTGAGCATACGCTCGAAGCTGGTGACATAGATGTCCGTGATATCGCCCACCATCAGGATGGTCTGCTGTACCTTGCGGGCATCACGGACAAGGTTCTTGACCTTGCGAAGCCCGTCGTAATACTCCTTGCCCTGCCGGTAGATTTTCACGGTTTCCTGAAAACTATTCGCCATATTGGTGGCAGTGGAGGATGTGTGAACGATGTTCTTGGCGGCATTGATGATGCCTTGGGCAAGATTTCCGGGGTCGGTCACTACCCATTGCGCTTTCGCTGTGAGGCTGATGAAGATGCAACCCATACACAGCATGAGGATTTTCTTTTTCATGATGTTTCTGTTTTAATTGATGAATAAAAATCTGTTGAAAGTCAAAGTCCCATTTTTCGCCCTTTGGACGGCGGGTTACGGAGGATAGGCTTGTGTACCGGTCTCGGACGGTCTACCTCTGCCACTTTTTCTTTCCCGTGTCTGAGGGATGCGAAGAATTCGTCAGCATACAGTCTGCGGCTGGTAACCCGGCCTAATCTGTCATCCAGTTCTTTGTAGGCTTTCTGTGCCTGACGGGATTGTTCTTCCGGGGCTGCGGTCTTGTCAATACCGTATTTGATCAGAAAATCCGGTTGCACATTGATAAGGTCGTTTGAAGCATCCGGTGACACGGCGATACGCCCCAATTTGTAAAGTTCCCGGTTAAGTCCCTCAAGATAGAAGTCCGGTAGACGGACTCCGGGGATATTCTCGACGGCCTTTTCAGCTGCCGCGCACATCTCAGCTTCTATACGGGGAATGTTCATCCTGACATCAGGCTCAATGCAGCAGTCATCCCTGTCCATCAGATAGCTTTCGAGCCATTCATAGGTACTGCATTTGTCCTCAATGCCATAGCGCAGCTTGACGTAGGTCGATGGCACCATGCTGTATGAGGCGAGTTCGCATAGTTCAGATACATCCCGGCTCTTTCTCTGGAAGTCCAATATTCTTATTGCGGATATTACTTCACTATGTGGCGGGCGTTCAATTCTATTCATCGGATATTTCGTACATCCCCAATCACGCATAATGGTATACATTGCGAACAAACCATGCACTGATGTGGCTTCCCATGGTGGGATATCCGTCAGTTGAGAGCCGTGTTTCGCCATAAATGGAGTATCCGTCAATACATCCATCATATCTACGGATTCCTTGTTCATCGTTGATATGGGAGAATCGAAGGGTTCGGATTTCGCTATCAGCAGGGCGATCTGTTCAATAGCTTTTTCCGAATGACTGTACTCCCGGATAAGCTTTGCAAGTTCCCCGTGATTGTACACACCGGCAAGACGTTTGGCTTTTTGAGCAATCTCTTGCAATTCCCGGTAGTCCGGTTCCTGGAAGCGACCGACAATCCGATGTCTTATCCATTCGGTAAATTTCATGTCTTTCTTGATTTTTGAATGTTACTTACTGTTACGTTTGCTCTCTGCGAGCTGCCTTATTGCAAGCTCTATGTTGCCGCCGAGTTTGTCCGTAAGGCGCATGAGTTCCAGTTTTTCCGTTTCTTCAGTGGTGTAGCACATATATTCTTCAAGCGACACCTCGGTGGCATAGACTGCTGACTGTGAGCCTCCGAGACCAATCCACACTTCCTTGTACTTTCGGGAAGGATTGTTTGCCATGTTGATGGAAAGTATCTGCGCCCGCTCCTTGTCGGTCAGACCGAGCAAGGTCTGGATCTCATCGAACTTGTTCATATACTTGCGCTGGTCAAGGAGAATCTTACAGTCACTATTATTAATGATGGTGCCCTTGACAATCGGAGAAGAAATGATGTCCTCCACTTCCTGGGTCACGACCACGGCCTCGCCGAAAAACTTTCGGACGGTCTTGAAAAGGTAGCGGATATAGTTGCTCATATTGGCGGATGCCAATGCCTTCCAACATTCCTCAATAAGTATCATCTTTCGGATACCTTTCAACTTTCGCATCTTGCTGATGAAAGTTTCCATGATGATGATGGTGACAATCGGAAGCAGCACCTTGTTGTCACGGATATTGTCCAGCTCGAAGACAATGAAGCGTTTGCCAAGCAAATCAAGCTGTCTGTCGGAATTCAACAGGAAGTCATACTCGCCACCCTTGTAATAAGGTTCCAGCACATTCAGGAATCCCCACACGTCAAAATCCTTCTCACGGGTTCGCTTCTCTTTCAGGATATCCTGATACTCGTCACGGATAAACTCATAGAAGGTATCGAAGGAGGGTTTTATGCTGCTGTCCCTGCGGATTTTCTCCAGAAAAAGATTGACCGCATTGGATAGTGCCACCTCCTCGGCACGTGTCGGCGGCTCGTCGTCACGCTTCCACAGGGTAAGGATAAGCGTCTTGATGGACTCTTTCTTCTCGATGTCGAAAATTCCGTCTTCCACATAGAAAGGATTGAAGGCGATGGGATTATCCTCCTCGTAGGTGAAATAAATCCCGTCCTCGCCGTGTGTCCTCGCGTGGATCAGGTTGCACAGCCCCTGGTAGGAGTTGCCCGTATCCACCAATAGCACGTGTGTCCCTTGCTCGTAATATTGCCTCACCATATGGTTGGTAAAGAAGGACTTGCCCGAGCCGGACGGGCCGAGGATAAATTTGTTCCTGTTCGTGATGGTGCCATTCTTCATCGGCAGGTCGGAAATGTCCAGATGGACCGGTTTTCCGGTCAGGCGGTCCACCATACGGATGCCGAACGGAGAGAGCGAATCCTTATAGGAGGTTTCCCCGATGAACAGGCACAGGGCCTGCTCGATAAAGGTGTGGAAACTCTCCTCGGACGGGAAATCTCCGGCATTGCCGGGTATTGCCGCCCAGAACAGAGTCGGCACATCCACCGTGTTGTGGCGCGGTTTGGCTTCCATCAACGCCAGCTGGCTGCCTACATCGTTCTTGATGCGCTTCAACTTTTCCCGGTCATCGCTCCAGGCCATGACATTGCAGTGTGCGCGGATGGAGGTCAGCCCCTTGCTGTGCGCCTCGTTCAGGTACTCTTCAATCCATTCGCGGTTGATCTGGTTGGAACGGCTGTAACGGGAAAGCGAGTGCATGTTCCGTGCAGTCTGCTCGAATTTCCTGAGAATTTCCGCCGAATCATCAATGAAGAGGTACTGGTTCACCACATGGTTGCAGGTAAGCAGAATGCCTATCGGTGCGGCAAAGGACAGCCGACAGTCGCTCCGGTCTGTCGAGAGCCTTTCATACCGGCAATCGGTTGACACGTTCGACGGCAGGTCTTCCGGATCGGAAAGCGTATGAAGGCACAGGTAGTTGTCGCCCACCTTCATTTCCCCGGCACCGAGTGACAGATCCTGCAAGCAGGTAGCATCTTCCTGCGACATGGAAAAATACTTCTCGATGATGCCGGCGGAATTTTTGCTCCCGATGATTTCCTCATCCGTCAGGCGGATGATACGTAGCAGGCCGCTGTCGTTCACGATGCGTTCGAATTGTCCGCAACACTCCATGAACCGGGTGACGGTTTCCTTGTCCTGCATTTCCTTGGGGATAATGAATCCCCTTGTAAGTGCATTGAAACTGCTGGTTGTCCGGCTGTGCTCCTTCGTGGTTTTCGTAAGGAACAGGTAACAGGTATGCTGCAAATACGGCCGCTCGTTGAAATGGCGTTCGAAACTGCGGCTCAGAAAGCTCAGGTCTTCCTTGCAGATATCCGGTTTATATCCCTCTTCGATGAAGAAGTCCTGCTTGTGTACGATGCTGTAGTTCGGCAAGACCTTTACCGCTTTTGCCCAGGTGGAGTGCATGGACTCGTACTCGGCACGTGTCAGCGTGAACAGTTCCGGCAGTTCCACCCGGTATGCTACGGTGATGTCCGCATCCTTGCTGATGATGCAGCCGTTCTCCACGGCCAACAGCGGGAACTTGCTTTCCAGCGTGGCTGTTTTCATTACGTTTTTCATGCTTTTCTGTTTTTAATGGTTGGAGAAAACAACCGGAGGAACTTTCTCCGGCTGATGATGTAGCGGGGATGGCTGCGCAGCGCATGGAGTTTCATAAGGCCCCATTCACCGTATTTCGAGTTCATCCTGAAAGTGACCCAGACCAGCACCGATGCGGAAACGCCCCCGAAACCGATGCAGACCCACTGGTCGATACCTGCCATGTACATGACGACGAAGATTACGAACAACGCGAGCAATCCTCCCGCAAAGATGAACAGGTACTGGCTCTTGAGTCCCTTGAACTCCGGGCTGCGCCCAATCCCCTTGTTGACATTGAATTCCGCCATATTACAGGAAGAATGAGCGTAAGATGGTGGCGGCGACAATCAGGAAGATACACGCACCGAACCAGCTGGCGGCAGTCTTTGAGGTATCCGGGTCGCCTGACGAGAACTTGGAATAGACCTTTACGCCTCCGATAAGGCCGATAACGGCACCGATGGCGTAAATCAGCTTGGTGCCGGGATCGAAATACGAAGTGACCATATTGGTAGCTTCCGTAATTCCACCGATACCGTTGCCCTGGGCGGATGCCCCCATTGAAACCAGCAGCGTCATGGCTGCCAAAAAGAATCTTTTTTTCATGTGTCGAAACTTTTAATTAGTGAGACAAAAAATGATTTCGACTGCGAATATATAGTGCTTAATTTATTGATTTACAAACTGTACGATATGTGACACCGTATGACATCACGTTACATCGGCAGGGAATTTTCAACCATTCAAAAAGGGTTTTCCCGGCAATATGAAACAGTAAAAACAGGATAAGGAGAAAGCGGCATTTCATTTCTTCCGGCAAAGGTAGCCCCGTGTCCTGAGAAGCCCGGCAAGGCGGCCCTGCGGGCTGGTTGCCGTGAAATAATCATCCTCGCTGCGCTTGCGGTATTTTTTCACGGCAAGCCTTGCGGGATTCCGGACCGGGGCGGAAAAGCCTTCAGGAAATAAAATACCGTTCGGTTTGAATGGATATATGTAAAACAAAAAACAGAAGATAACATGGAAACAAGAAACAATCAGACAGTGGCTTTCACGGGACACCGTAAGGAACGTATTCTGCAAGGGTTCGGAAACGATCCCCGGATACTTGCACAAATCAGGGAAGCTGTGGCTGGAATGGTAACAGAACTGTACGGGCAGGGATACAAGGAATACTACACCGGGATGGCCAGCGGATTTGATATGACTGCTGCGGAGGCGGTCTTGCAGGTCAGGGAGAGATACGAAGGTTTCAAGCTCATAGCGGCAGTACCTTTTCGGAAACAGCCCTTGTGGTTTGAAGCGGAAGACCGGCTGTTGTATGCCCGTCTGTTGGAAAGGATGGACCGGGTGGTCATGGTTTCCGAGAATTACCACAAGGGCTGTTACCTGCGCAGGGATGAATACATGGTACGTAAGGCGGATGTTATCGTTGCCTATTGGGACCTCGTACCGAAAGGGGGAACATTCTACACGGTGAGCAAGGCGTTGGAAAGCGGCAAGCCGGTCATCAATCTTTATGAAAGGATGAAATAGCGGCTGTCTGTATTGGAATGGAAAAGCGAAGTGTGAAAGCCGATCGGCCTTCACACTTCGCTTCTTGTATATTATATTATCTATTCCTCAGAACCGGAAGAGAGGGCACGCTGTTTCCTCCGTTCCTCCTTCTTTGCTTTCTGTTGCTTCTTCTTGACCTCCATTTCAGCCATAATCTGCTTTAAGGGCTTGACCGTTTCCGGCTCTTCCCGTTTGAACCGCTTGAAGTAGATATCCTCGATAAACTGCGGAAGCGGGGTTTTCCACACCTCCTGCCGGTGGTTATCTATCTTGCCGAGCTTGTCGGGATTCAGACCCAATTCACGGGCCATCTGTACTTGCTTGTCTGAAAGACGGTGACGTTTCTGCGCCACCAGCCATTTTTCTAATATCGCTTTTGTCATTGCCATCGTTCATTTTTTTTGCAAAGATAGAGTTTTTGCATTGATTTCTCTTAAATACCTATTTGTCAGCATTATCTTATAGTCCATAATATATAAGTGCCAATATTGGCAGAAATTTAATATGACGATGGAAACAAAAAGAGACAGTTTGGATATATAAATCTCCAAAAACAGGAAAAGGCACACCGATATCACATCGACATGCCTTCTGAAACTATGACAGCAAAAAGAAACAATTAAACGAATTCATCTATATCGAATGTCTCTGTCTTATTTTTTGTATTATCCATTTCTGAAATTTGTGAGTCATCACAAAGCATACTATCAATAAGATTTCCTATCTTCTTTTTAATAGCGGCTTATTTCCGCATAATTCTGATGATTTCTTCTTCAGACAGATAGATGCGTGGGGCACGAATTGCAGGATTTCTTTTTATGCCAAAAGATTCTGCTTCTGACTTCGGCATTGCTTGTTGTTTTTTGTTTTTCACATTCGATCCCATATTTACATGTATTTATTCCAATCAATTCTAATCTGTTCCAAAGACTGTTTTGGCGTCTCTTTTCCATTTGGCATATTTTCCTTGAGCAGTTTTTCCAATTGGCTTTGAGTACTCAATTCGGTTGCAAAGAACCTGAACAGGTCTGTATCCTGAAGTTGATACAAGGTTTCGGCTGCATTTCGGATTTTCTTTCTGTCATCCGTCCCCGAAATAAGTACATCAGCGACATTGTTCAGTTCTTCAAAAGTCAGTGCCCTTGAAAAATCCGGGTCAGGAACACCCCCGTCATTTGACATAAGTTCCCGCTTTTCCGATTCTGTCAGTCCCTTTTGTGAAGAGAAGCCATCTATCACATCATCCGGATCTATATCCTCATCTTCCTCTATAGGCTCTTTCTTCATAGGTTCAGAACGTGTGGGAGTTTTTCTTGCCACATCCGGGTCTTCAAGATAGACTATTTTCGTTTTTCCGATTACTTCATTGTACTCGTCCAGGGGATTCGGCTGTATTTCGGTTTTCTCTTCATGCCCGACTTTAAGGATATCGTTCTCCGCTTGTGCGATCCACGCTTCAGCCTTGTCCAGTCTTGCCCTATACCGGGCTTTCCTTGCTTTTTCCGCCATCCGTTTTTTACGTGATTTCCATAACCGGATACGTGCTATACGCATATGACGAAGCTGACTATCCCAAAAATTATAAACTTTCGGACTGAAAATGAACATCCATACCTTATATAATATGTAAGTTGCCGACACGGCTTTTACTGAAAAATAAATTAATGTTGTTTCCATGACTATTGAATTTTAGGGGGTGAAAAACGGTCTTTATACATTCGGGTGATTTCCTCGATGTTGAGTTCTATATGCTCGGCTATGATATTACTGATATAGCTCGCAATACTTACTTCGGGAGCTATCACATGGAGATAATTCTTTATCTCGTCGTACAGTTTGCGGTTCAGGTACACCTGGATACGTCCGGGCATGGGGGTATTCACCAGATACTTCTGACGAAAGTTACTGTCACATTCGGGCATATTGCAAGGTTTGGGATTTTTCCGGGCAGTTTCTTTTTCCGTATCCTGCCTTTCATTGTTTTCCTCTTCCGGAACCTCAACCACTATGATATCCTCGTTCTCGATGGCATCAGGAATGTCACCGACCATATACCCCCTGATTTTTTCTTCATTCACTTTTACAATTTTCTTTGCCATATCTCAATTACAGGTTAAATTTTACAATCAGTTCGTTTGCCAGTTCCTGCAATCCGCTGCCTTTAAGCTGTCCTGCCGGCGGTGGAAGGAGCGAGCAGCGGAAATAGGTTCGTGTCCGGGATGAGAGTTCCTTGTCATAGCGGCAGAGATCGGGAATCATTGAATCCAGAATTTTCAACCCCTGTTTCTTCATCAGTGCCATATAGTTGTCAAGCACTTCTGTATTGCTTCTTTTCTTTACCTTGGTCCAGAACAGGAACACGTCTTTTAAGGGAATGTTTTTCCGGTTTTCCGCACACTTCATGACGCTTTTTGCAAAGACAAAACTGCTGTCCATAACGAAATTGTCAGCGGCAATGGGGGTCAATACATAATCCACATTGAAAATGGTCTGCAAAACGCCGGATATGTCCATAGACCCCGGCAAATCTATGAAAACGATATCAAAATCTGCTTTTGCCGCCAACTCTCCGGCCACCTGGCGTGCATTCTCCGGCTTTGCCTGCCTGATAGGATAAATCCTGCATCCCCTGAGTCTCTGTTCCTCCAGCAATACCATGTACTTCTTGTTTATCTCCACCATCTCCATGTCCCGTTCCCTCAGATTGAACAGGCTGCGCTGGGTGGCGTCACAATCAACGATAGCCACATTCTTGCCCATCGAATAATTCAGGAGACTGGCAAGTGTTACCAACATTGTACTTTTGCCGACCCCACCTTTCTGGTTGCTGACCGCAACGAATAACGGATTCTTCTTCATAACTGAACTTTTTTAATGGTTTATTACACTATTGTTTTACTTGTCTGTTGTTTGCTTTGTGACAAGGTTCGTTAGTGATATGGTTACTTTGTGCTCACCAACCGGCAAACCGACCAACCGATAGTTATCTGCCCCAACAAAGCAAGTAAACAATCACTGCCCGCCTGTTGCAACAAGTGTTTTCGCTAACCGACAATACAACGGACAGCCACTTGATTATTGGTTTGTTTTACCGTTCACGCTGCAAATAAAAGGGTATTTTTTCATACCTGCACTATGTTTTAAGGGAGGTGACGACCTGTGTCATCATTTGTCATCACGTTACATATAACCCGCTATTTTACAACAGGATAAACCGCCATAACTTTGCACCGACAACGGAACGGATACCGCTGCGGAGGATTCCCGAAGCCGAAGAATGAGGCTGAAGGTCAAACCACAATTTGACGAAGGAAAATTCGTGAACAAGCGTTCACAGCAAGTTGTGTTTTGGGCGGCCCGAAATGATTCGGGCATCCCAAAACAAACTTGCCGCTCGCCTGAAGGCTCGGGAGGGATTTCCTCCAAAGTCGGAAATCCATGACGGAAGATCAGCAACAGAAAAACTCAATGCGTATGGAAGAAAACAGTAAAAGAAGAAAAACAGGAAGCACGGGCAGAAAGCCGAAAACTGACCCGGCAGTTTTCCGTTACGGTATCAAACTGACCTCGGAAGAGAATGGGAATTTCGAGCTTCTGTTTGAAAAATCAGGCATGAGACAGCGGGCAAGATTCATCAAGGCCATGATTTTCGGACGAGAAATGAAGGTCGTCAGAATCGACAAGGCTGCGATGGATTACTACATCAGACTGACAAATTTTTATCACCAGTTCCAAACTATCGGTAACAACTACAACCAGACGGTAAAAGCTGTCAAGTCCAATTTCGGTGAAAAACGGGCATTCGCCTTGCTCCGTAATCTGGAGAAGGCCACCATCGATCTGGTGGTGCTGAGCAAAAGGATTATCATGCTTACCCGGGAGTTCGAGGAGGAATACCTGATAAAAAGGAATAAGGAGGAACAGCAGAATGGTGGCTAAAATCAACAGAGGTGTATCGCTTTACGGAGCGGTCATCTACAACCAACGGAAAGTGGACGAGTCCACCGCCCGTATCATCACGGGCAACCGTATGATTACCGATATCACCGGAAATCCCCATAATGTCATGCAGCAGACACTATTGGCTTTCGACAGCTACCTTGCCGCCAACAGGAACACGGAGAAGCCGGTACTGCATATCTCCCTGAACCCATCGGTGGATGACCGCCTCACGGACGGACAGTTCGCGGATCTGGCAAGGGAATATATGCAGAAGATGGGATATGGCGACCAGCCATACATTGTGTATCTGCACGAGGACATAGACCGCAGGCATATCCATATCGTTTCTACCTGCGTGAAAGAGAACGGCGAGAAAATCAGTGACACCTACGAATGGAACCGTTCGATGAAAGCCTGCCGGGAACTGGAACGGAAGTTCGGCCTGAAACAGGTGGAAGACAAGCGGAAGGAACTGCTGGAACCGTATCTCAAAAAAGCGGGCTACCAAAGCGGTGACGTAAAACGGCAGGTTTCCAATATCGTCAAGAGCGTGTTCGGTACCTACCGTTACCAGTCTTTCGGAGAATACAGCGCGTTGCTTTCCTGTTTCAATATCGAGGCGAAGCAAGTGAAAGGAGAATTTGGTGGAGTACCCTATAACGGTATCGTCTATACCATGACAGATGATACGGGCAAACCGCTTTGTACGCCCATCAAGTCTTCCCTTATCGGAAGGCGCTACGGTTACAAAGGATTGGAAAAACGTATCGGTTACAACGCCCGTGAGTATAAAGCGAGGAAATGGCAGCCAAAGATACGGAATGACGTGGCTCTCGCCATGCACGGTTGCCGTGGCAGCCGGGAGGAGTTTACCCGCTTGCTTGCCGGAAAAGGAATAGATGTGGTATTTCGGGAAAACGAGGAAGGGCGCATTTATGGCGCAACCTTCATTGATCACAAGAACCGGGAAGTTTATAACGGTTCCCGATTTGGCAAGGAGTTCTCGGCGAATGCCTTTGAACGGCTCTTTAATAATCCTGACAACATCCCCAATGTGGATGCCCATATGCAGGACATCGGTCTGCAAAGCGGATTCTCCTCCGATATGGAAAGCGCCATCGAACAGGCTTTCGGGATATTCGCCATGGAGCAGAACGGTCCCGACCCGCAGGAAGAGGCTCTTGCCCGAAGACTGCAACGTAAAAAGAAGAAGAAACGCCGCTCCCGCGGAATCTCATAATTACCGATTTTTCTAATATTAAAATTAGTCCATTATGCAACAGGAAGATGATTTGAGAGGACTGGCCAAAGTCATGGAATTCATGCGGGCCATATCCATCGTGTTTATTGTCATTCACGTCTATTGGTTCTGCTACCGGTCGTTCGTGGATATGGGTATCAATATAGGTGTAGTCGATAAGATACTGCTTAATTTTCAGCGAACGGCGGGGCTGTTCAGCAACCTGCTTATAACGAAAGTGTTTGCCGTCATATTCCTTGCACTCTCGTGTCTGGGCACAAAAGGAGTGAAAAACCAGAAAATGACATGGAACAGGATATACGCCGCTTTCCTTTCGGGCATGGTGCTGTTTTTCATGAACTGGTGGATGCTCGACCTGCCGTTCAGCCCGACATCCAATGCCGTCATATATACGGTAACGCTTACCGCAGGATATATCCTTCTCTTGATGTCGGGTATGTGGATAAGCCGTATGTTGAAGAATAATCTTATGGAGGACGTGTTCAATACCGCCAATGAGAGCTTCATGCAGGAAACAAGGCTCATGGAGAACGAGTATTCCGTCAACCTGCCGACAAAGTTCGTCTATCAGGGTAAGGAATGGGACGGATGGATAAACATTGTCAACCCTTTCCGTGCTTCCATCGTACTTGGAACACCCGGTTCGGGTAAGAGTTACGCAGTGGTGAATAATTTTATCAAACAGCAGATTTCCAAAGGATTCGCACTATATCTGTATGATTACAAATTTGATGACCTTTCCGTAATAGCCTATAACGAGCTGCTGAAAAATTTGGATAAATACAAGGTCAGACCGGAATTCTATGTGATAAACTTTGACGATCCGAGACGCAGCCACAGATGCAATCCCATAAACCCGAAATTCATGGCGGATATCAGTGATGCCTACGAATCAGCCTATACCATTCTCCTGAATTTGAACAAGACCTGGATACAGAAACAGGGTGATTTTTTCGTGGAGTCCCCGATAATCCTGCTTGCCGCCATTATTTGGTACTTGCGGATTTACAAGGACGGCAAGTATTGTACCTTTCCCCATGCGATAGAATTCTTAAACAAACCGTATGCTGATATTTTCACGATTTTGACCTCGTATCCCTCACTGGAAAACTACCTTTCCCCCTTTATGGACGCATGGCAAGGAGGAGCTCAAGACCAGTTACAGGTGCGCCCATAAGGGCATATAATAAATATAGCTTTGGCAAGCTATTAGGTTCGTG
>OJPH01000141.1_pt1 | contig 60093 bp, 53 predicted proteins | sample 1598481 | NCBI WGS metagenome assembly OJPH01 (sample SAMN03922482, study PRJEB24848) | human gut metagenome | isolation source: stool sample | host: Homo sapiens | place: Germany | collected 2011-05 | reverse complement strand
ATATTGACAGGTGTACCCACTCGAATAGCGAACCCGAGAAGTGCTGTCCGACAAATAGCACTATCGGTAGCTTGCAATTATATATATGATTGAAAAATATATCAAAAGGCTTATCTACAAACAATCAGTATACATTTCCTAATACATAACAACTTTACAAAATCAATTCCATTCTTAACTATCACGTTACACCGCCACACCATATTTTAACATTTTCTTGCAATAAACCATCTGCTAAATAATCATTGTTTTATATTGCAATTTCACTATATTAACTATTATAATTCTTTTATAATATATTTGAAGCACCCTAAATTTTCCTTATCAAAAATGTTGCTATTTTTGCACTTTTGTTGTATAATGATGAAAAGACCGTTTTTAAGTTCAAGGAGGAATATTATGGCAAAAAATACACCGAAAACCTCTGCAAACGCCGAAAATAACGTTTACAATCAGCGTAAAACTACAACCTGTCGCATCACTGATGAAGCTGAAAAAAATGAAAATATCGAACCCGAAAAGCTGCTCTATGTACAGCAGGCTCAGGAATTTTACCACGAGCCTATCGAAAATGAAAACTCGGTATTCGCTCTTATTGCATCAGGTGATATTGACCAGTTATTAGAAGCTAAGTTAAAATATGGCGCTGATATTAAAAGCGGAAAAGGTAAGCTTTCGGACGATCCACTCCACAATCAGATTTATCACCTTGTAGTCTGCGCCGCCGTAGTCGCCCGTACCTGCATAGCCGCAGGTATGTCTGAGGAAACCGCATATACTCTCAGTGATATATACATAAGGCGAGCAGATATATTCACATCTATTGAACAGGTTATAGAACTTAATAACGAAATGGTAATGGATTATGCCGTCCGTATGCAACGGCTAAGACGTGCGAAACGGCTCTCAGTGCCGGTTCGCACCGCTATAAAGATGATTTCCGAGAACACCGGAAAGCGCCTTACCGTACAGCAGATAGCCGATGAAGCAGGCTATGACCGCTCCCATCTGCACCGCCTTTTCAAAGCGGAGATCGGTATGGGCATCCACGAGTACATCAGTGCCTCCCGCATAAATGCCGCAAAAGGTATGCTTAAGGATGGCACCCACACCATAGCTGACATCGCATCATTACTGGGTTTCTCGTCACAGAGCCATTTCTGCCGTGCGTTCAGCGAGGCGGTCGGCGTTACCCCGAAGGAATACAAGAACGGTAAGCTGCCTTGACATAATTTACAAATATTTCGGCTATACGCAGATAAAATTTCAACACATTTTCCTTTATCTATTGAATTTTATTTGTGGATTTGTTATAATTAGCTTATGCGGATTAAATTCCGTCATAATCAAGACTAAATTTAGCTAAAATGAAAGGATTTTTTCAATGAAAAGAACGCTTGCGGCAATTTTAGCCGTGTCAATGATACTGTCAGTGACAGCCTGCAATGACAGCACCGCATCAGGAAACGGGGACAATTCCGGCAACACCACCTCGTCCGCATCAGGTAGCGGAGATACAGAGCAGAAACTCCGCTCAAATCCCATTGCTGTTGACGCTGACGGCAACATAGATATGGATGTAGCGTTAAAGTACGAAACCGATGTTGACGCACTTATCAAGAAGCTTGAAGCAAAGACCCCGGACGGCTCTAAGCCTGTATCCGAGAACAGCAACGAGGAAACACTGGAGCTTTTCAACTACCTTAAGAGCGTCTACGGAAAGCAGATCATCGCAGGTCAGCAGTATTCCGACGCAAACCAGTTTGAGAACATAATGTACTACAACACAACAGGCGATATGCCTGCTATTATGAGCTTTGACTTCCTTTACGCTCAGGGTACGGACACGCCCGATTACACACAGATCGAAGAAGCGATAAAGTGGCACAACGAGCAGAACGGCATCGTTGCTTTCTGCTGGCACTGGAAAGTTCCCGTTGATATGAGCGACAAAAGCGTCAAAGGCACAGCGTTCTACAGCGATGAGATACGGGACTTCAGCCTTGAAAAAGCCGTAACTCCCGGCACCGATGAATATAAGGTAATAATCAAGGATATTGATACTATAGCACTTTATTTACAGCGTCTTGAAACGGCAGGCGTTCCTGTTATATGGCGACCTCTGCACGAGGCAAGCGGCGCTTGGTTCTGGTGGGGCGTAAAGGACAGAGATACATATGACAAACAGCTTTATCAGAAGCTATGGTATATATTATATGACCGTCTTGAGAATTACCACAAGCTGACAAATCTTATCTGGGTATGGAACGGTCAGTCGAAAAAAGCAACGGTCAACGCTAACACCTATGATATAGGCGGCATGGATGTATACCCGTCCTCAGAGGATCACTCGGTGCAGATCGCTTCATACAGCACGCTTTCCAAGTACACCGATGACATAGGAAAAATGTCTGCTCTGTCTGAGGTAGGATACATACCCGACCCCGAAGAAGTGTTCAAGGCTGACAGCAAAGTAAAATGGCTTTATTATGCTCCTTGGTGCAAGGAATTCGTATGCGCCTCAAACGGCTCGGGAGCTGTTATAACACAGCTTGGCGGCACTCCGTCGGTCAACACGGAGCGTATGTCTGAGGAATTCCTCAAGAGCGTATATTCAAGCGAAAAGGTTATCACACTGAGCGAATTACCCGATTTTAAAGGCACAACAAAGAAAATACCCGAATTTATAAAGAACTGGAAGTTCAACAATCCGAAGCTGACAATCGAAAACGATAAGCTGACAGCTTACGAGCAGTAAATGACGAGGTACTTAAATGACAACTGAGCTGACAACAAAAAACGCCAAAGCCGTAATAGCTTCAGAGGGCGCAGAGCTTAAATCGCTTGTAATAGGCGGCAGAGAGATAATGTGGTGCGGCGACCCTGCTTTCTGGGGAAAGACTTCACCCGTGCTTTTTCCTGCGATAGGAAATGTAAAAAACAACAAGACCATAATTGACGGGAAGGAAATCTCTCTTACAAAGCACGGATTCGCCCGTGACAATACATTTACAACAGTAAGAAAAAGCAGCAACTCGCTCATTCTGCAGTACAAGTACGCACCCGTGAAAGACGGCTATCCTTATAGCGTTGAGCTTAGCTTACAGTACAATCTGTTTGACGACAGGATAGAAATCTGCTACAGCGTTTTCAACCCCGGGTTTCACAGCATACCGTTCTGCATCGGAGCGCATCCTGCCATAGCCTGCAACGATCTTGACAACTGCACGCTTGTATTTGAAAAACGTGAGAAAGCGTCGACTCCGGTTATGGATCTTGATACAAGGCTGTTCAGAAGCAAGGAGCGCATACAGCGTCTTGACGGCTCGTCAAAGCTGGCGCTTAGCTACGATATGTTCGATAACGATGTGGTTTATTTCGATAATATAAAGTCAAGAGCCGTAAAGCTCGTAGAGGGCAAAAAGACGCTTGCCTGCATAGCTTTTGAGGGCTTCGAAACGCTCGGACTGTGGACACCTGCGGGAAAGCGTGCAGGATTCATCTGCATTGAACCGTGGTGCGGCAGTGACGACTACGATGATGACAGCGGAATTTTCACGGAAAAGAAGGGTATACAGATACTCGAAGGCAAGAAATTCGCAAGATACAAGATGGTTATCAGCGCACAGTAAGCTGTTGCCGTAATCTCTGCGGTTAAAGGCATAATACCACAGGACAAAGCACAGTAATATGTTGCCGTAAAGCAATCATATCGGACATTTTAAACAGAACAGAGCATATCGGAACGGATAACCGATATGCTCTGTTTTTTTCTGTCCGGCGGAATACTGCTTTACGGTGTTTTACACACAGAAAGCCCACGCACCGAAATGCGTGGGCTTTTGCTACATATTAATGTTATTTACCGTGAACAGAAATTACTTTCTCTTCTTAGCAACTACTACAGCGCCGGCTGCGAGAAGTGCAACGCCTGCAACTGCTGCAACGCCTTCAACACCTGTGTTTGTGTTAGGCTTTGTAGAATCGCCTGTTGTTGAGGGAGCTTCTGTTGTAGGAGCATCTGTGTCAACAGGAGCATCTGTATCAGCAGGAGCATCTGTGTCAGCAGGAGTACCGTTTGCATTCAGGATAGCGTCGATACCTGAGATTGTGAAAGTAACGCTGAGGCCTTCGTTGAAGAAAATGTCAGATGTCTTGAGAGGGGGATCTGCCTTTGTATCGCCGTATTCGTTGTAAAGCTCGATACGGAACTTGCCCTTACCTTCGATATCACCAAAGAGAATCTTGCTCTGATCAACAGCGATCTCTGTTGTTTCGCCGTCCTTAACCTGTGTGATCTTAACGTCTGTTACGTTAACACCCTTTGACTTAGCGAATTCCATCTTCTCAGCGCCGGTCTTGAGACCATCATAGCCTTCAGCGTCAACGCCTACGCCTAAATCCTTAGCGAGATCAGCAATATCAACATTGAAAACCATAGCACCTGAAGCGTCTACTTTAAGCATTGTTTCATCGCCTGTTTCTTCATCAATACCGGAACACTTAATGTCGGAAATCGAAACAGTATATGTACCGTCCTTTGTGATTTCCTGTGTGCCGGGTGTCCACTCTGTGATTGTGCCTGAAGAAGGGTCCTCAGTATGACCGCTTGCATCCATAATTGAGGGGTACCAGTTGCTTGATGCGTACATAAGGAATGAATCATACTGTGCTGATGCAGCAACAGCCATTGTACCTGCTACTGATGTAGCAACAATGCCTGCCATAATTTTTCTTAACTTCATGTTAATGTCCTCCATTAATTTCGTTTTGCGATTGCACAAATATAAAATTTGTTATTTCAATTATAAATGAAAACGATTTTATAATCAATAGGCAATGTTAACAAAGGAAATTTGCTTTTTTGTTCGTTTTGTACAAACGCCACACAACATTTTCCACATATTCACCTAATGTAACATTGTTACACGGCTTTTTAGCCGTGAATAAAGCTAAATTTAATTAAAATCCGGTTATATGCCGTGAGGGGATAATCTATTTTAAAAGTATAAAACCGTAATTAAGAACCGAAGCAGAAGCAAAAAGCAAAAAAATTTCAAAAAGGTATTGCAATTACGGCGGGAATAATGTAAAATATAATAGATAGAATATGGGGCTGAGAGATAAAAAACAAAAACGGCTTTCAGCGGCGGTATTTTTCCGCATAAACCCGATAAAATATACGGAGGTATTTTAAAATATGATCACAGCAGGCGATTTCAGAAACGGTATGACCTTTGAAGAGGACGGCAACGTAATGCAGATCATTGAGTTCCAGCACGTAAAGCCCGGTAAAGGTGCCGCTTTCGTCAGAACCAAGATCAGAAACGTAATTACCGGCTCGGTAGTTGAAAAGTCCTACAACCCCACAGCTAAGTTCCCCACAGCTTATGTTGAAAGAAAAGACATGGAGTACACCTACAACGACGGCGATCTCTATCATTTCATGGATTCAGAGACATACGAGGACGTGCCGATAAACAAGGCAGAGCTTTCGGACAACTTCAAGTTCGTAAAGGAAAATATGGTATGTAAAGTTCTTTCATACAAGGGCAAGGTTTTCGGTGTAGAGCCTCCCAACTTTGTAGAGCTTGAAATCACAGATACAGACCCCGGCTTCAGAGGCGATACAGCTACAAACGTAACAAAGCCCGCTACTCTTGAAACAGGCGCTGAGATCCGTGTTCCTCTGTTCGTTGAAATCGGAGATATTATCCGTATCGACACAAGAACAGGCGAATATATGGAGCGTGTAACAAACAAGTAATCGTATAACGGTTGCTTGAAGTAATTGCAGACAGTAAAAGGAGGATTTTTACTATGACAGTTGCAGAAAAGGTATCATACATCAAGGGACTTGCAGAAGGTCTGGGTGTTGATGATTCAACTAAGGAAGGCAAAGTGCTTGCAGCTATCGTTGACGTTCTTGACGATATTGCACTGACACTCGGCGATATTGATGAAGAACTGAACGATGTTGCAGACGTTATGACCGATATGGAAGAAAGCGTTGACTGCCTTGAAGATGTCGTTTACGGTGATGAAGAAGACGATTACGATGATTGTGATTGTGACGAATGCTACGATGATGACGATTACGACGACGATATGTACGAAGTAACCTGCCCTAACTGCGGAAACACTATCACAGTTGATTTCGATGTTATTCAGTCGGGTGAGATCCCCTGCCCTAACTGCGGAGAAAATCTTGAATTTGATCTCAGCTGCTTAGAGGACGAGGAATGCGACTGCGGTTGCCACCACGATTAATTAAAAGCGATCTGAACCGCCGGACCGTTCCGGCGGTTTTGTTTTGTTCAAAAACGGACTGATTTACTCTTTTACTATCCGCCTTGATTTTTGAATGCGATAGTGGTATACTATCAGACAGAATAAACGCACAGACAGAGTAAATGCAAAATAAACGGCTTTTGCCGATTGAAAGGAAAAGATTTTATGAGCGAATGTACTCACGATTGCAGTTCATGTTCACACAACTGCGGTGAAAGAACGACACCTCAGAGCTTTCTTGAAAAGCCCCACGAGCTGTCACATATAAAGAAGGTTATAGGAATTGTCAGCGGTAAGGGCGGCGTAGGTAAGTCTATGGTCACATCTCTGCTCGCTGTAGCTATGCAGAGAAAAGGCTTCAAGACGGCAGTTCTTGACGCAGATATAACAGGTCCGTCTATCCCGAAGGCGTTCGGTCTTCACGGAAAAGCTACCGGCGACAACAACGGCATCTACCCCGTTATGACAAAGACCGGCATTGAAGTCATGTCTGTTAACCTGCTTCTGCCCGATGAAACAGACCCTGTTGTGTGGAGAGGTCCTGTTATCGCAAATACCGTAAAGCAATTCTGGACAGATGTAATCTGGAACGATGTTGACTATATGTTTGTCGATATGCCTCCCGGAACGGGCGACGTACCGCTTACCGTGTTCCAGTCGCTTCCCGTTGACGGAATTATTGTTGTAACCTCTCCTCAGGAGCTGGTTTCGATGATTGTCGGCAAGGCTGTTAAAATGGCTGAAATGATGGACGTTTCCGTACTCAGTATAGTTGAAAATATGTCATATTTCGAATGCCCCGACTGCAAGTCACGTCACAGCATATTCGGTGAAAGTCATATAGACGAAGTTGCCGCAAAATACGGCATAAAGAATATAGCAAGAATGCCTATCAACCCGAAATTAGCCGCCGCCTGTGATAAGGGTCTTATCGAACTTTATGACGGAGATTGGCTTGACGAAACAACCGATATGCTCGAAAAGCTGTAATTGATACCTCTGACCGCAGATATATTCTGCGGTTTTGAACATCCGTATTGTCAACCTTAAAATCCGCAGGGTGACAGTGAAAGGTGAAACTTATTATGAAATTGAAAGAACAAGTCCTGCTTATACTTATGAGCAGTAAAGGGAAATTCGTTTCCGGCGAAGAAATTTCAAAGCAGCTTTACGTCAGCCGCAACGCTGTCTGGAAAGCCATCAACTCTTTGAGAGCGGACGGATTTATAATTGATGCGGCGCAGAACAAGGGCTATCTGCTTTCGGGCGGCGAAACGGATGATTTCACACGCTACGGTATTTTGCGCATAAGGCAGCTGCTTAAAAAATCTGCCGCAGACGCTGATATTACGATAAAGGATACCGTCACATCCACAAATACCCTGCTCCGAATATCCGCCGAAAACGGCGCACCAAGCAAAACCGTTCTTATTGCAAACGAGCAGACCGAAGGCAGAGGCAGACACGGAAAGAGCTTCTACTCGCCTGCCGACACCGGCATTTATATGTCTGTGCTTCTCCGCCCCGATTTCAAAGCCGACAAAGCGTTCTTCATTACCGCTGGTGCGGCCGTATCGGTGGTAAGAGCCATCAAAAAGGTATGCGGAATAAAAGCCGGTATCAAGTGGATAAACGATATAATGCTGAACGGCAAAAAAATCTGCGGTATTCTTACCGAAGCGGTCACCGACTTTGAAAGCGGAAGCCTGCAATATGCCGTAATGGGACTCGGTATCAATATCAGCCGTCCGAAAGGCGGTTTCCCGTCCGAGATTTCCGATATTGCCTCAAGCCTTTATTCCGAAGAAGCGGCAGGAAACGAGCTGAAATGCGCTCTTGCCGCCGAAATACTGAACAACTTCTTCGATATATGTGAACGTATGTCTGTTGAAAAGCTGACAGAAGAATACAAAAGCTATTCGGTGGTAATCGGAAAGCGGATAAGGGTCATATCGTCAAATGAGGAATATTACGCTACCGCAGTTGACATTGATAAAAATGCAAGATTGATAGTAAGAGATGAAAACTGGGATATGCACACGTTGTCATCTGCAGAAGTTTCCGTCAGAGAGGGTCAGATATAATTATGAACAAACTGCTTAATCATCTGCGTATACGCAGTGAAAGGCTCTACATAACGCTTAAAACATTTTTCAAGTGGCTTTTGCTGTCGGGGATAACGGGCATTTGCTGTGGTGTTATCGGCTCGCTGTTCCATCTTTGCATGGAGTTTGCGACAGAGTTCCGCACAGGGCATTCTTTTATGGTATACTTCCTGCCGGTCGCAGGTCTTGCAATAGTTTTCCTCTACAGTATCTGCGGTCTGAAAAACGACCCAGGCACCAATATAATAATCACCTCAATCAGAACCGAGGGAAAAATACCGGTCAGAATGGCTCCTCTTATTTTCATATCCGCCTTTATCACTCACCTGTTCGGCGGTTCGGCAGGCCGTGAGGGTGCGGCGCTCCAGATAGGCGGAGGGCTGTCGGCGGAAATAGCAAGAATTCTCAAGATGGATGAACGCAACGGCAATCTTCTGGTAATGTGCGGAATGAGCGGACTTTTTTCGGCACTGTTCGGTACTCCTGTCACCGCAACATTCTTCGCTATGGAGGTTATCAGCGTAGGAGTGTTTTACTACTCGGCTATCGTGCCGTGCTTTTTCTCTGCGGCGGTTGCACTGGGAATTTCCCGCCTGTTCGGAATAGTGCCGGTGACATATAAAGTAGCGATACCGGATATTTCCGTTATGAACATAGCGTTTGCAATGATACTCGGCGTAGGCACGGCATTGCTAAGCGTCGTCTTCTGCTATTCGCTCCATAAGCTGTCAAAGCTGTTATCGGCAAAAATCAAGAACAACTATATCAGAATTTTCGTATGCGGCTGTGTTATCGTAATACTGACCGCCGTATTCGGAACGGATTATAACGGAGCGGGAATGAATATCATTGCTGACGCTATGTCAGGCACTACACGCCCCGAAGCATTCGCACTGAAGCTGTTGTTCACCGTGATAACCATTGCCGGCGGCTACAAGGGCGGAGAGATAGTTCCGTCATTTTTCATAGGCGCTACATTCGGAAATCTGTTCGGAACACTGGTCGGTCTGCCGCCTCAGTTCACTGCCGCACTCGGACTCGTTTCGCTGTTCTGCGGTGTGGTAAACTGCCCTGTAACCTCGCTTTTACTCAGCATTGAACTTTTCGGCGGAGAGGGCATAATATTCTTTGCCGCCGCCTGCTCGGTAAGCTATATTTTATCGGGCTACTACGGGCTTTACACGGGTCAGAAGATAATGTACTCAAAGCTGCACAGCAAGTACATAAACAGGCATACAAAATAACAGCGGCAAGCTGAGTAACGATAAATATATGCAGAATAAACAATTTCACGGTGTGATTTTTATTGCAGTTGTGAAAACTGCCGTAGAAAATGCTTCGGTTATTTGACTTTACTCTTATAATGTGGTATGATTTAGTAATAACACACAACATAACAAATCCGGGAGGACAAGCTAATGTCAGCTAAAAAGGATAAATCAAAAGAATTTGGCAAAATCTCCGATGGTGTAAAGCAGGTGCAGAAAAAGCGTAAATCGCTCACAGGCAGGATATTCAAATGGATGTGTCTTGCGGTAGGCGGCTCGCTCCTTATCGTCGGCGGTGTGAATATAGGCATAAACTACAACTTTTTACAGGAGTCGCTGAAAAATCAGCTGACCGAGGTTGCGGATATGTCTTCGAATACCGTTTCCAATCAGCTTAGTTCCATCACTGCGGAACTGCAGCAGATTGCGTATGATTCGGGATTTGACGATCTGACGGATACGGGTACTCTTTCCACAAAGTGCTTCTCGATACTTACAAAGAACCCTATGCTGACCGATATTAAGATCGTGAATACGAACGGCAAGTGTTTCTATGCCGAAACGCTTGATTACTCGGAAAACGAGAGCTTCAAAAAGGCTGTGGAAACCAAAAAAACAGCACAGGGCGAGCCTTATGCCGCAAAGGATCTGAAGCACGTTCTTATGGACGTAGCAATACCTATGTTCGACAGCGACAATACAACGCTCAGAAGCGTACTTATGGCGTGTGTTGACATGAGTACATTCTCAGCCGTGATAGGTCAGACGAAAATAGGCGAAACAGGCTATGCCATGGCGATAGACCAGACGGGTACGATAATTGCGTATCCCGATGAAACCAAGCTGACAGAGCGTATAAACTACAAGACGCTTGCGCAGGCGGACAGCTCATATCAGGGCATAGCGGACTGCATAAGCAATGCCATAAAAGGCGAAAAAGGCTTTGCGGAGGTTACGCTTGACGGCGTGGATAAATATGTGACCTATGCTCCTATTGCGAATACGGAAAGATGGAGTTGTCTTGTTGTCGCTACCCCGTCGGAATACACGGACAGCATAAAGATGTCGCTGACTATAGGAACTATGGTAGCTGTTATCTGCTTTGTCGTATCGGTACTGTTGATTCTCACGATAGTCAAGAAGGTTATCAAGCCCGTCAAACTCTGCTCTGACAGGATAGTGACGCTTTCACAGGGAAATCTTCATGCCGAGCCGCTCGACTTCGGCAAAAATATCGACAAGGAAATAAGCCAGCTCAGCGAAAGCACGAATCAGATAACGACACAGATAAATGCAGTTATCACGGACCTTGACAATATGCTCGCCGCACTCGGAAACGGCGATCTTACATATTCTCCTGCCGATGTGTATTTCGGTGATTTTGCAAAGCTGAGGGCTTCATACGAAAGAATAATGCTCTCGCTCAACAAGACGATGAGAGGTATCAGCACAGCAGGAGATCAGGTATCTAACGGTGCGGATCAGGTATCAGCTGCCGCCGCAAATCTTTCGGAGGGTGCTACAAGGCAGGCGGCTTCTGTGGAAGAACTTTCCGCTTCGCTTGCGGAAGTATCCGAAAAGGTAAACCGCAATGCCGCAAGAGCAGGCGACGCAGCCAAGAATTCCGAACAAGCCGCAAAGCTGGTTGATTCGGGAAATGAGAAGATGAATATTCTGCTTGAGGCTATGCAAAAGATAGACGATACTTCAAAGCAGATAGCAAATATCATAAGAGCCATCGACGATATTTCGTTCCAGACGAATATTCTTGCACTCAATGCCGCCGTTGAAGCGGCAAGAGCGGGAGAAGCCGGCAAGGGCTTTGCCGTAGTTGCGGACGAGGTAAGAAATCTTGCGGGCAAGGTTGCACAGGCGGCAAGCGATACCACAACGCTTATCGGAGATTCTATGAAGGCAGTCGAGGACGGTACCGCAATCGCAAACGATACGGCGCAAACGCTTGCTCTTATCGTTGAAACCACCACGCAGACGACCGGTCTGATTGAGGATATTTCAACAGCCTGTGAAGAACAGGCAACGGCTATTTCTCAGATAACAGCAGGTGTCGATCAGATTTCCTCCGTTGTACAGACAAACTCCGCTACAAGCGAAGAATGCGCCGCATCGGCAGAAGAATTATCTTCACAGGCGACTATCCTTGACGGTATGGTAAGCAAATTCAAATTAAGCAAAAAGGCAATCGAGGGAGAACCGGTTAAAACCGCAGGCAAGGCTGACGAAAGCGAGAAAACAGCTTCGGCAAAACCGGAAAAAGCCGATAGCCCGGAAGCTAAAAAGCCGTCCGAGCCAAAGCGTGACAAGGAAAAAACGGTAAAAAGCAAGCAGGAAATAAAGAAAACCACAGCGGATGCTAAAGAAATAAAAGCCGAGAAGCCTGCTGTCAAAAGCAAGCCTGCGGAAATAATCACAGATAAAAAGGCACCTGAAAGCAAGCCGGTTGCAAGTACGCAGATAAAGAAAAACGAAAGCAAGCCGGTTGCAAATACGCAGATAAAGAAAAACGAAAGCAAGCCTGCTACAAATACGCAGAAAAAGAAAGCCGAAAGCACAGCCGAAAACAAGAAGAAAAACAGCGAATCGGCAATAAAAACCATATCCGCCGACTTCAAAACGGAAAAAGCCAAAACGGAAGTTCCTGCACAAAAGAAAACGAAAGCTGTAGGAATCTCGCATTTTGACACGGCTGTGAATTCGGAAACAGAGTTTACAGAGGACGCAAACGATAAATATTAAGAATTGAGGTGCCGTTTTTGCGGCACCTCGGTTTGTAGAAGTAGAAAAAGTCTATTTTTATAAAAATAGGGCAACTTCTCTATCCCTAACCCCAAACCCCTTCCCCGTGGGAAGGGGCAAAGTGTGGGGCTGCCGCCCTCACCCCGCTTGGGGCTACGCCCCAAACCCCATTTTCAAAAATATATAGGTTATTCGACAATCTTAGGTGCCGTTTTTGCGGCACCTTTTGATTTTCCTGCAACGCTTCATACATCATTAACAGTACGATATACGGCTTTCAACTGCGTTTTTGTGATATTATCTAAAATTACGCTAAAAATACACATAATTCATCAAGAAAATTTGTTAAAAAATCTACAAAGAAAAGCGTTGAATTTAAATCGGAAATAAGGTATAATTATATTAGTTTTATGCTATGCCGTTATGCTCAAAAAACGGTACTGCATTGCGAGAACAATTAAGAATGGAGAATTATGCATGACGGACAATTTACTGCGTACTATGGCGATAATCACCGATAAGACAGCCGCTGACAACATAAGCGGTATGTGGGCTACGGTTATTACCGGTATGGTTGTTGTTTTCCTGATCTTAGGACTGCTTATAGGACTGCTTTACATCATTTCCTTCTTCTGCAATCTGGGAAACAAGAAGAAAAAGGATGCTAAGCCTGCCCAGACAGTCGCTCAGCCTGCACCGGCTCCCGCTCCTGTTGAGCTTATCGACGAGGACGAGAACGACGATGAGGTTATTGCTGTTATTTCAGCCGCAATCGCCGCTTATACGGCAGGTGACGGAAAGACCTATGCAATCAAGAGAATCAAACGTGCCGAGAAACAGCCTCGTTCAAACTGGGGCAATGCGGGTGTAAACGAGAATACCCGTTCGTTTTAAAGCCAGATCAAATAAAAGGAGAACAAGATGGAAATTTTAGACGTTTTCTGGAATGCCCTTGTTGCGCTTGCACAAAAATCGGGCTTCTGTAACATAACCCCTCAGCAGGGACTTATGATAGCAGTTTCATTCTTACTTATGTATCTTGCGATAGTAAGAAAGTTTGAACCTCTGCTGTTACTGCCTATCGCCTTCGGTATGATGCTTACCAATATTCCCGGTGCGAATATGTTCCACCCGGAAATGTTCGGTATCAGCCCTGACCCTGCGATAGCGGCGAACTTTGCCGAAAACGGTGTCAACTACGGCGAGGTTCTTCATAACGGCGGTCTGCTTGATATACTTTATCTCGGCGTTAAACTTCAGATATTCCCTCCGCTGATATTCTTAGGTATCGGCTGTATGACAGACTTCGGTCCTCTGATAGCAAACCCCAAGAGCTTACTGCTCGGTGCGGCTGCACAGCTTGGTATCTTCGTAACCTTCCTTGGTGCTTGCGCATTCAGCCTTACGGGTATTGAAGGTGTGGCATTCACATTCAAGGAGGCCGCATCAATCGGTATCATAGGCGGTGCGGACGGACCTACGGCGATATTCCTTACTTCAAAGCTGGCTCCACAGCTACTCGGCTCGATAGCGGTTGCCGCATATTCATATATGGCGCTCGTTCCCGTAATCCAGCCTCCTATAATGAAGCTGCTCACAACAAAGAAGGAACGTGCCATTGTAATGGAGAGCTTACGTCCCGTTACAAAGAGAGAAAAGATCATATTCCCTGTAGCTGTTACACTTATCGTTGCTTTCATCGTTCCCGACGCTACTCCCCTTGTTGGTATGCTGATGCTCGGTAACCTCTTCAGAGAGAGCGGTGTTGTAGACAGACTTGTAAAGACAGCATCAAACGAACTGATGAACATTATCACTATAATGCTCGGTACTGTTGTAGGTGCTACAGCAACAGCCGAAAACTTCCTGACAGTAAAGACACTTATGATAGTTGCACTCGGACTTATCGCATTCTGCTTCGGTACAGCAGGCGGTCTGTTACTTGCAAAGCTCATGAACAAGCTCTCCGGCGGCAAGATAAACCCCCTTATCGGTTCAGCAGGTGTATCCGCTGTTCCTATGGCTGCCCGTGTTTCACAGACAGTCGGCGCTAAAGAAAACCCCTCAAACTTCCTTCTCATGCACGCTATGGGACCGAACGTTGCAGGTGTTATCGGTTCTGCCGTTGCCGCAGGTGTTCTGCTGAATATCTTCGGTTAAATCTAATAAATGAACCCCCTTGTCAAACGACAAGGGGGTCTTCTTATATCCGAATGTTACGGGCAAGTAATTTTAGCCTGCTTAAATCTTTATTGGGATGCGACAAGATACTGTCGAAGTTTTCAATCAATAAAATACAAGGTCGGCAGGAGACACGGGTGATTAATCATATTCGCATACCGCTTGTTATATAAACTTTTCAGACCAGCTTATCGTATCTTATGAAATTTACGATAAAAGATATTCCTGCCGACGCCAGCGCACAGCCAAGCCCGGTATAGAAAAATCCCACAAAGACATCGGGGAATACTCCTGCTTCTCTCAGTCCTATTCCTCCGCCCATCATACAAGCCATAATGATATATGCTTTAAGGTCGAAGAAATGCCAGAACGGGCGGCGGTCTTCATATCCGAGTATTCTTCTTGTATGCTTACCGCTCATTTTAAGAAACATCATTCCGAAAGCGACAAATACTACTACCGACAGCAGATACATAAACCATTGCCTCTCGATAACAAGGTAAGACAATACTCCGAGCCTTGCAACATTGAATCCGGCAATAAGCCACACTATACCTGCTATCAATAAAAGCGTCCTCTTTTTAACTTTAAACATTTCTGTCTTCTCCGATCATTTAAATTGTTTCAGGCGTTTTTCCGCATTTTCGTAAATTTTTTCAAATATCGCCTTGCACATATCCATTTCCTCGTCGGAAAGTCCGTCCAGTATATCTCTTGCGAACTGCTTCTGAACGGCTGTGCCTTCATTTACTATAGTTTTCGCTTTATCCAAAAGAATAATAGCAATGTGCTTTTTGTTATCCTCGCTTTGTCTTTTCTCTATAAGTCCCTTTTCTTCGAGCATTCTAAGCGAAGTGGAAACGTGCGATTTGGTGGATTTGCGTATCTTAACGATTTCGGCGGCGGTATTATACTGCGGATTATCGTGCAGGAACATCAATATATCATATTCCATTTGCGTAAGATCGTATTTATCGCAGACCGCACCGGTGAGCTTTTCGTAATAGCAGGTAATCGTCCTGTGGTGATCCCGAAAAAACAAATCGTCAACTCCTTTTCAAGCAATCGTTCTATTTAGAACAAAGGTAATTATAGCATACAGGATACCCTTTGTCAAGAGGGAGGATATGGTTTTCACGGCGGATGGGTAAACAAAAAAACGGTGAACGCACACTGTACGCTCACCGTTTTAAAAGTCGGATTATTTGAAATATTCTTCACCGAGAATTTCGACGAATCTGGGCTTGACTCCTGTCTTATTGTCGATGTGACCGTAGTTCTGGCACATATCGTAGCTCGGCAGGGTGTTTCCTTCCACCAGAACAGGTCTTGTGGGAGTTATCGCAACGTCCCAGCCTATGTAGCCGACCTGCGGTACTACAAGAGCCGCCTTTTTGCACATTTCGACCGCTTCACTGAACATTGGGATTTCAAAGCCGTTGAATTTTGTATGTGTAAAAGGGTGTTCCTCATAATATACACCGGTAGCGTCACAGTAGGCATTCTTGTGTATCACGCCGTCTGCGCCTATCGAAACATACATACCGCCGCTGCAGATATTGTCAACACAGTTAGTTCCGTTGCTCATACGGACAAGAGCATACATGAAGTGTACCTTGCCTTCGTGCAGAAGGGTCACCATACGGATGGTGTTGATTGACGACGGGCTGAGCCTGTCCATCTGTTCATTCTGCTTTATCGTTTCTTCGACAAGATACTGCTTGTTGTCGCAAAGACGCTTGTAAAGCGCCTCATAATCGGTGTCGGGGGTTACTGTTTCTTTGGTGATTCCTTCGCCGCCGAACTGATTTACAGGCTTAGCGAATACAGTTTCACGGCCCTTGCAGAATTCACGCAGATCGTCCGCCGTTGCTTTTTCAAGGTTCAGAAAATCTCTGCCGATGTATTCTCTGAACGCCTCGTCAAATTCGGATTTGTTATCGAATATATGAAAATACGTCCTGTCGTTGCATCGCTTTGAGATGGTTATATTATCGTTCATTGTCATAAACGTGCGTCTGTTTTTGCCTTTAATATTAGCAAAACCGAACACACGGTAATCCATATAGCCGACAGAATAACGGAAAATACACCATATCATATCAAAGAACATTATGAATCTGTTCTTGCCTGTTTCCTTATGAATCGTTCCGATATAGCCGAACATACGTTTAAAGCTGCCTGCAAACAGTCTGCGGAAGAATGTCTTTAACTTTGTCATTTACAAAACCTCTTGTTTATAATCTGAGTAACTTTGATAATATCTTATATATTATGCGCTTAAGCGGAGAAGTTACAATCTCCTTTTCTCTCGGAGTGAGTCCTATTAGCCATACCGATACTATAAATATCACAACGTAGATAGCACCCCAGAACAGTATTCCGAGATAGCCCGAAGCGTGAGCAAGGCAGGCAATCAGTATCGCCGCTATCGCAGGAACGACAAGCGAGGGAAGAAGCGCTGTAATCCTCCTCCAGAATCTCGGAATATCAAGTCCGATAAATTTATTGTAATACCAATTCATTATAAGCCCGTTGCCTATAAAAACAGGGATAGCCGTACCTATTGCCACACCGACGGCACCGAACAGGGCGCACAGCGGTATACTTATCACTATATTAAGCACGGCGACAAGCACATATACAAGCGAGCGGAATTTGTGCATATTTTTTGCTCGCAGAATTTCGATGCCGAGATTCTGAATACTCGGAAGAATAGTCGGTATGAACAGCAAAAGCGCAATAACAAATGCGTTTGCGTTGGCTTCACCCGCCCACAGCAGAACGAAGGGATAGCCTACCGCCACGAATCCGAACAGAATCATTGTGAGGATGGTAAACTGAAAACGTCCGACACGGATAAACAAATCGCTTATCTGCTTGTCGGGGACTTTGTTTGCCACCATCTGATGAACTCTCGGGGTGAGTATTCCCGAAAATGTGGTAGCCATAGACATATAGTAGATGTTAAGCTGTGACGCTACGTTGTAGGTTGCTACCTCGTTTGAGCCGTGCATCCATGCAAGCAGGAGCTTATCAACGCTCCAGTTCAGCTGATCGACCACAATGCCGACAAATACCCAGCCTGTGAACTTGAACATTGATTTGAGCAGCTTGAAATCAAAGTCACGGAAATAAAACCGTATAGCGAGTTTTTTGTTACAGTATATGATATTCAGCACGCCCGAAAACAGCGTGAAGGCAAGGCTCATATACGCTATAGCCTCAGAGCGAAGCCCTATCATCAGAAGGGGTATTATAAGCAGGGGGTTGATTACCGACTTTACTATGGCAAGCAGTTTAAGAAAGATGTACCGCTCGTTGACCATAGTATTCGATTCAAATACGCTCAGCGGAAAGCTGACCGCCGCTGTGACGGTCATAATATACATAAGTCTTACGGCAAGCTCTATCTCCTCTTCTGTCAGCTTCTGACCGAATGCAAGACGGGGGTTTGCAGCTATCGTAAATCCGACTATCAGCACAAGTACGCCGAGAAGGGAGTATATGACAAGGAACATACCGTTCAGCTTTGCCATATTGTATTTGTCATTAGCTTCCTTGTATCTGGTATAGAATCTTGTGTACGCACTGCCCAGACCGAAGCTGAAAAGATTCAGATACGATACCATAGGGAGAACTATGGAGTAAACGCCGTATTCGCTTTGTCCGAGCCTTTCTATCATTATAGGCGTGTAGACAAGCGAAACAACCGTACCCAGTATCAGCGACAGATATGAGAGGAGCGAGCCCATTTTTATCTGATCAATTTTCATTCGCAATTTTCCTGTAAATTCATTTTATCTTAAAACGTTTAAAAACAGTATTCCAAATTTATATTTTAACATATTTTATGGGGTTTGTAAAGGAAAAATGCGAGAAGTCAGGCAGATTTGCGTTTTCTAACCTTAAATGTAAAGAATATCATACAGATAACAAGCAGTACGGAGAATATTACCGAGAAGCCAAGACCTGTTTTCATACCCGGCGATTCAAAGGCACCGTATAATTATGTGAGAAACACCATTTTTTCAATCACCGAAACGGTTTTCGGTTAAGCAATTACACAAATTTGCTTTTTTGCACAAAACAAACCGCTTTGTATTAGTGAAATCTAATAAAATCGCTACAAACGCTTTACTAGCAGACAAAAATATGATATAATATCTTGAGAATTAGTATGACCATCGTCCGTAAAGGATAAGAATATACCGTTAAAGACGTGGGAAAGGTTGGTTATTTTTTTATGAAGATCAAGAGCTTACTGATCACGGTGCTTGCGTGCTTTGTGATTATTCCGTCTGTTGTATTTGCCAGTATCGCAAATGTCGAGATGAATAAACTTGCAATGAAGAATTACAAGCAGACAGCGCAATCTATGGCTGAAAATCAGACATATAACATATCGGAGTATTTCCGTATAATTTCGGCCAGTGCAAAGCAGATAGCCGACAATCCGGATATACTGAGTTTCGACAAGGAAAAAAATCCTACCACTACAGACGCTTTGACGATATATTCGAATATAGCTTCCGCCGACAATGAAAATGTCAGAATCGACAGAATTATGATCGTCAACAAGAGCGACTTCAGACCTGTTGTCGGAACAAACGAAGATTTTAACGATCTTACCAGAGATGATGTTCTGTACGGTACTCTCAAGAATATATGTGCAAGAAAAGACGGAGAGGTTACATTCTATACTCCCGATGTATACACAAACTTCAATGAAGGCGACAAGGAAAAGAACGATCCTCTCTTCCCCGGAAAAACAGCAAACGGCCTGCGACTTGTGGTAAAGTATTCAGTCGGTGACTATTATGTAGTAACATTCTTCAATAACACTGCCCTCAAGTCATTTGCAACATCTTCTCAGTTTGCAAACAACAGTAAGATGGTACTGATAGATCCTAACGGCTCGATAATGCACGACAGCTACATAGGCAATACTTCGGACAAGAAGAACAGCGCTTATCTCAAGTTTACAGAAGCCGCACAGACAGGCTCTGCTGTTGAGGTTGACAACTTCAAGGGTACAGACAGCGGTGTAATTCCCACAATAGGCTTTACTTCAAAGATGCCTACCATAAATGAAGGCGAAGAGGGCAACTGGACGCTTGCTATAATTGCGGAAACCGACAAGGCATATACCTTATCGGGTGAAGCGATGGGTGCCATTGTCGGAATGATAGTATTTGTTGCTATTATTTTCACAGCAGGCGCAATCGTACTGGTATTTATCATAACAAAGCCTATAAAGGTCATCGAAGAAACACTTGTAAAGGTACACAGAGGCGACCACGAGGCAAGAATCAACGTTATCGCAAACAACGAGTACGGTCAGATTGCCCGTACATTCAACGATCTTATTGATGATATTGTTGTAAGTGAAGGAAGATACCGTACTATTATCGAAATGTCGGATAACATAATCTTTGAGTGGAATTTCAAGTCTAACGATGTATTCTTCTCAAATAACTTCAACAAGAAGTTCAGCTACCGTGCCCCCTCCGACCACTTTGGTGACAGCTTCCTTCTTAAAGTTAAGGTTCATCCCGAGGACAACGACCGTTATCACAAGGATCTCGAAAAGCTGTCAAAGGGCGAGGAATTCGAAGGCAACGAATATCGCTGGAAGAACATCTACGGCGACTATATATGGATACTGCTCCGTACTGCAACTATCCGTGACAGAGATGGAAATATTGCTAAGATCGTCGGCGTTATCGTTGATATTGACCGTGCAAAGAAGAGTGAAAAACTCCTTACGGAAAGAGCAAGCTACGACAGCCTTACGGGTCTTTATAACCGTGAATCTATCGAGCGTACCATTGATAACGAGATCGAGCTTATCAATGTCCGCAAGAGCGAGGTAGCAATCCTGTTCATTGACGTTGACGACTTCAAGATTTACAACGACAAATACAGCCACGCTACCGGTGACCAGGTACTGAAATTCGTTGCAAATACGATTAATTTTGTAATCAAGGGATTCGGTACTGCGGGTCGTTACGGCGGTGACGAATTTGTAGCCTGTGTAAGAAACATTGAAACAAACGAGCCTACAAGAGTTGCCCGTGATATTCTGTCGGGACTTAAGGAAGGCTTTACATCGGATAACGGCGACAAGCTCAGCGTCAATGCAAGTATCGGTATTTCAATCATCAAGGATTCTTCGATGCACGTTGACGAGATAATCGGTATGGCTGACGACGCAATGTACAAGATCAAGAAGAACGGTAAGTCGAACTTCGGTATTCTCAACAAGGAAATGGTTGAAAGACCCGTTCCTGACAAGGTTGAGGAGGAAGATGTTATCGGCGGAAGCGATAACAGCGATGCCGGTGATACTGTTACTCCTGATACAGCTAATGATACTGCAGAACAGCAGCAGTAATTAAAGTTAAAAAGAGTGTTGCGAACGTGACACTCTTTTTTTATCGGAATCTGATTGATTTGTCAAAGGAGGCTATATGATAAGAGAAGTCAATGAAAATGAATACGAACAGCTGATGAGCCTTTATTGTCAGCTGCACGAAACAAGCGTACCGGAATATAAGGGCGATACAAGGGAGCTTTGGCAAAGGCTTGTGAATGATCCCGACTATCACTTTATTGTAGCAGAAGAGGACGGGAAGATAGTTTCAAGCTGTACCTGCATAATAGTGCCGAATATGACGCACGGGCCTCGTCCTTATGCGTTTGTTGAGAATGTAGTGACAGACAGTGAATATCGTGGCAGAGGGCTTGCTACTGCGTGTCTTGAAAGGGCAAGGGAGATAGCGAAGGCTGAAAACTGCTACAGGCTTATACTTATGACAGGGTCAAAACTCGATAGCACGCTGAATTTCTACCGTAAGGCAGGTTATGATGATAAGGAAAAGACAGGATTTATACAATATTTAGATTAAAACAAATGAGCTGTTTGCAAAATAAACAATTGCAAACGGCTCATTTCAGCTATATCAAAAAGTCATTTTAACGTTTTCTGTCTGAGCGACGGATTTGCCTGTCAACACACTAATTATATGATTTCTATTGACTTAAAAGCCAAAAAAGGTTATACTTAAATATAGTGATAATAGAATCCGATAACTATAATCTGTAAAGGAGGGATAATGTGAATAATGCGGCGGAAAAGAACGCCCGTATACTTATTGTTGACGACTCTGCAATAAACCGTGATATGCTGAGCGATATGCTGAGCGATGACTATGATATTGTCGAAGCGGCTGACGGAGAAGAAGCGCTCAGCATCCTCAAAGAGCGGGTATATGATATAGATCTTGTTCTGCTTGATATAATAATGCCTGCTGTTGACGGATTCGGTGTGCTTGATGTTATGAAACGCTATCACTGGATAGATAACACTCCTGTAATAATGATTTCCTCAGAAACATCGCAGAGCTACATCCGCAAAGCGTTCGAACTTGGCGTTACCGACTATATTCTAAGACCGTTTGACAGCTTTGTCATACACAAACGTGTTTCAAATACGCTTATGCTCTACCGCAAGCAGAAAAAGCTGCTCAGTGCGCTTGAGGAACAGATTTACGAGAACGAAAAGAACAACAGTATGATGATAAACGTTCTTGCTCATATTGTCGAATTCAGAAACGGCGAGAGCGGAATGCACGTTCATCACATAAAACAGCTTACATCTATACTTTTACAGAATCTGATTGAAAAGACGGACAAGTATCATCTTACAGAAAACGATATACTGCTTATCAGCACAGCATCCTCCCTGCACGATATTGGAAAAATCTCGATAGACGATAAGATACTCAACAAGCCCGGAAGGCTGACGGCAGAAGAATTTGAGGTTATAAAAACCCACTCGGTCATCGGTGCGGAAATGCTTCACGATCTGCATAACACGCACAACTATCCCCTTTTTGACAAAGCCTACGAGATATGCCGCTGGCACCACGAGAGATATGACGGAAAAGGCTATCCAGACGGGCTAAGCGGCGAGGAGATACCTATCTCGGCTCAGGTCACTTCTCTTGCGGATGTATATGACGCACTGACAAGCAATCGATGCTATAAAAAGGCGTTTTCGCACGAAAAAGCGATGGAGATGATACTTGACGGGCAATGCGGTGCTTTCAACCCCGTGCTTCTTCAGTGCCTTAAGGACTGTGAAAAGCAAATTCTTGCGGAGCTTTCTGACTCAATAGACACAACTCAGGACGACAGACTGCTCATCCGTGCGACCGAGGAGCTTGTAGAAAACAAGATTTCTTCGGAAAAAATCAACTTCTCCACTCACCTGCCAATCGCCGCAAGAGATCGCTGGAATTTCTTCTCTGACGGCTCGGGAGAAATACAGTTTGAGTATGACGCAATGCTTGATGTACTGCGATTGACCAAAAACGGCGCAAAGGTACTGGGACTTCAGGAACTGACTATGCACCCGAGAGGTCTTAAGCAGGATTATCTCGGCGCACAGAATATACAGACTATACTGGACACTGTGCGAAACGAGGCTTCCTTTGAAAAGCCTGTCGTAACAATCAAGAAGCAGCTTTCGCTAAACGGCCCACGTCGCTGGTACGAGATAAGGATAAGGACGCTGTGGAGCAACGAGGAAAATCCGAAGTATACGGGTATACTCGGCAGAATAATTGATATAAATGACAGCGAGCTTGCTATTGTGCGTCCCGAATACCGCATTTCAGAAAACGACGACGCAGAAATAAGGCAAACGATAAGCAAGCTGACTCAGATATTCGATGTGGTAAGACTGGTCGATATAACCGACAATGAGATCGTCAGAAGCGGCTGTAAGCCCGGCAACGAGGAAATGATAAACGCTTGCCGTGGGCATAAATGCTATGCGATATGGGGCAAGACACAGCGTTGTAAGAACTGCGTATCTTCAAAGGCTTTTGAAAAGCGTGGGCAGGTCAGCAAGCTGGAATTTGCCGACGACAGCATATTCCAGATAATATCGAAATATGTTGAAATCAGCGGAAAGCCGTATGTGCTTGAGATGATATACAAGGATAAGGACGGCGTTCTGCTCGGCGCTTACGGTAAAACCGATTTTATGGACAATATCGTAAACTATAACAGACAGCTGTATCACGATGCGCTGACAGGCGCTTACAACCGCCGTTATTATGAAGAACAGGCTAAGTCCATGCGTTATATAGACGCTGTGGCAATGCTTGACGCTAACAATTTCAAGGGCATAAACGATCATTACGGACACGCCGCAGGAGATTGCGTGCTGAAGGCGGTCTGTGAAAGCATAAAGGAATGCATAAGAAGCAGTGATATTCTTATAAGGATGGGCGGCGATGAGTTTGTGCTTCTTATGGCTAATATTCCCGAAATTGTGTTTTATCAGAAAATTTCGGAGATAAAGCAAAGAATCTCAGAAATAAAGCTGCCTGATTACCCTGATATAAAATGTGCCGCCGCTATCGGCGGTGTGTACGGAATCCAACCGATAGAAACCGCATTGACAGAAGCGGACAAACTTATGTATTTAGACAAGAACGCTTCAAAGGAGGGAAAATGACTCTCGAAGAATGTTACAGGGCGCTTGGAGGAAGTTATTCGGACGTTCTTGCAAGGCTGATTGACGACAAGATGATAACAAAATATCTCAACAAGTTCACTGAGGACACAAGCTACAGGGATATTTTCGCCGCACTTGAAAACAATGACTGTGAAACGGCGTTTCGTGCGGCACATACGCTTAAAGGTATCTGACTTAATCTCGGACTTGAAAATCTATACAAAGCCGCATATAAGGTCACCGAGGCACTGCGGCAGAAAACGGACGAAACCACTCTTGAAATGCTGGACGAGTTAAGATCAAGCTACAACAGCTCAATTCTCGCAATACAGCAGCTTTAATATGCGGTTTTTGCCGCATAACCGCACAAACCGAAGCCATATATTCGCAGGGCTGTAAACGGCTCTGCGAATAGTTATATCACGCAGAATCGCCGAAACTGCTTTAAGGCTCATACAAAGTGCCGTGCGGTGAATTTCTGCGAACTTTTATTGCCGTGCGTGGCTTTTCACTTGACGATAACCTTAAAAAACGGTATAATAATCTTATGCAAAAATAAATCAACCCGCCGGTTTTAAGAAAGGGACAAGCAATGACAGTTAGAGAAATGCAGGATGAAATCCTGAGAATAAAGAAAGAAAAAGACATCTGCATACTGGCTCACGCATATCAAAGACAGGATATACTGGATGTAGCCGATTTTGTCGGTGATTCGTTTGCATTGAGTCAGATGGCGGCAAAAGCACCTCAAAGCACTGTTCTTATGTGCGGAGTACGCTTTATGGCTGAAACGGTAAAGATACTTTCACCTCAAAAGAAGGTTTTACTTTCAGACAGCAATGCAGGCTGTCCTATGGCTGAACAGATGGATAAAGATCTTATCCTGCAGCTTAAGGAGATGTACCCTGACTATAAGGTCGTGGCTTATATCAATACGACCTCGGAGCTTAAAACGGTATGCGATGTATGTGTGACCTCGTCAAGCGCTGTAAAGATAGTGAAAAAGCTGGACAGCGACAAGATACTTTTCATACCCGATTGCAACCTTGGCGATTATGTTCAGAAACAATGCCCCGACAAGACATTCAAACTGGTGAGCGGCGGCTGTCCTACCCATCTGCGTATGACCGTAAAGGACGTTGAAAAAGCAAAGGCACAGCACCCCGACGCACTTCTTCTTGTTCATCCCGAATGCGCTCCGGCGGTAACGGCTCTTGCAGACTATGCAGGCAGTACAACGGGCATAATGAGTTATGCTAAAAAAAGTGACGCAAAAGAATTTATCATCGGCACAGAAAACAGCATAGTGGAGCATCTCAGCTTTGACGAGCCGAACAAGAAATTCTATCCGCTGTCAAAGGACTGCGTCTGTCACAATATGCACCTTACAAATCTCGCCACAGTATACAACTGTGTATGCGGCAATGCGGGAGAAGAAATCGTGCTTGACGAAGAAATCAGGCTCGGCGCAAAGCGTTGCATAGACGAAATGTTAAGACTCGGTGACTGAGTGTTTTATCTCATTTGTCAAAGCGTGGCTCAAAACGCTTTTAAACCGCTGATTTCTTGACTTTTAAAGCGGTGTGAATTATAATAATAAAACAGGCAAAAGAAGAAAAGTCTGCGTCAGCGGACTTTCTTCAGGACAAAATGTTTATTAAAAGCATAAACTGAAAGGAATACAACTTGAAATTCAGAAGAAAATTAGCGGCGGTATTAGCCGGAATAATTACGGTAACCGCCTTTTCGGGCTGTTCAATGCTCGGCAATCAGACAACCAACGCACTCGGCACTTATGACTTTTCGCAGATGGATCTGGTACAGCTCAACAAGCCGTCGGAGGGTCAGGACGTTGCTGTGATAGAAACAAATCTTGGCACGATAACGGCTGTTTTATACGCAGAATTCGCTCCCAAAACCGTGGCAAACTTCAAGAAGCGTGCCGAGGAGGGATTCTATGACGGAAAGCCGTTCTTTGCGTTACAGAAAGGCATTTACGCAATTACCGGTGCTTCAAACGATGAAGGTACGGAGGGCGTTACCGACGACGGCAAGTTCATCGAGAACGAATGCTCGGTCAACCTTTGGCCGTTCAAGGGCGCACTTTTAGGATACAGTTCACAGCAGGGCTACTCGGACAGCCGTTTCTTCTTCACGGGAGCGCTTGAGATAACCGAAGAAAATAAAAAAGAGCTGAGAGGCTATACAGACCAGGAAACAAGCGCACAGGTCATCCCCGACGAGCTTATAACAGCCTTCGAAAAAAGAGGCAGTGTTCCGGGCTTTGCCGGCACTTACACGGTTTTCGGTCAGGTTATAAACGGCTTTGACACGCTCGACAAGATACTCTGGTCGGCTTCCGACAAGAACACGATGAAGCCTCTTGAGGAAATCAAAATAGTAAAAGTTACGCTTGACTCCTACAAGGACGGAAAGTTCACCATAGAAGAACCTACTTCCGACAAATATCTTACTGCCGAAGAAATTGCAGAGCTTCAAAACGAATCCAACGGTACAAGCGGCAATAACAGTTCAACAGCAGGTTCTTCGGATTCATCATCAAACTAAGCCTGCAGGCGAAAGGACCGATAAAATGAGGTTTAAGTCTTTATGCAAAGCTGCAGCGGCGGTAACTCTCGCCGCAGCCATGATAACGGCAAGCGGCTGTAATAACGAGAAAAACGATAACACCGCAGAAATAACCGTAGGACCCGGCGATACCCTTGCCGAAATGACAATTCAGATAGGCGAGGAAACGGGAAAGATACGTTTCAAACTCTTCCCCGAGGTTGCGCCTAAGGGTGTCGACAACTTTGTCAAGCTGGCTCAGAGCGGATATTATGACGGCAAGACGATCCACAGAGTAATCAAGGATTTTATGGTACAGGGCGGCTCGCTCAGGGGTAACGGCACAGGCGGAACAACAGCCGACAAGGCCGAGATTCCCCGTGAAACGAACAACCGTATGAGAGCCTATTACGGTGCGCTGGGATATGCGGAAGGCAGTGACGGCATCAACAGCCAGTTCTTTATCGTGAACAACAAAACGCCGTTTGACATTGCAAAGACTGCTGAGAATATTTCCTCCGACCTTGAAGAATACAAGGACAGACTGAAGGAGGAGGACAAAAAGACTTATACCGATTATCTTGCAAAACTCAACTCCGTTCCGGACGATGTAAAAGCAAAGTATCTTTCAAGCGGCGGTGTGTTCAGCATTGACGGTAACTATACGATATTCGGGCAGGCTATAGAAGGGCTTGATTTTCTTGATAAGATAAGTGCGGTCGAGGTTTCATCCGGCAATTCCATTGACGATGAGGTCGGCATCGCCTCTAAACCCGCAGTTTCGATAATAATCAAGAAAATCGAAATTGCCACAATCCCGACGATAACCGAAACAGAGGCTACCACCACTACAAGAAAGAGCATCCGCCCGTCAGCGACTACTCCCGCTCCCGACAATACAACTGCGGCAGAAACTACTGCTCAGTAAACATAAACAGATAACACCCCTGCGTTGCGATTTAATGCAACGCAGGGGTGTTTTTGTGTAGGCTAATTGTGAAAGGAAGCAGATTATCGATAAAGGTCACGCAGGAGGCATAGGCATTTCTGCCCGTGCCACTGCCCTGCTGATTTACCGATTACTTTCTTCTGTAGCTGTAATAAGTCTTCGTGCGTACTTCCCTGTCGGACGTCTGGCTGACTTCGTTTTCCGAATAACCGCTCCAATCATCCCATCTGTAGTAATAGTAGGTGTAAATCTTCCGTCTTTCACGATAACGGTATTCAGTGTGGGTGACGGGTGCGATCCAACGGCTTTCTTCGGTATAATATTGATAAGGTGAATTGCCATAATAGTTATGTAATTTATAACCGTCATGATGGCACTTTCCGGTAGTTGTAACCGACTTTCTTGAAGTTGACCAGTCAGACCACTTGTAATATATAGTGCTTTTAATCCAGCCTTGTTTATTAATTCCGCACTCTCTGCACCAATGAGAACCCCATTTACCGGTTTGGGCACGCTTTCCTTCGTATCTGCCGTAGCGGTATTCGGTATACCCTTCCTTATCTGTAACAGTCTTTGTTTCCACCTGTCTGGTATCATCTGAGCCTACCCAAGAGCTTGACCAGCCGCTCCACGAGCCGTATTCGCTCCACGTCCACGAGCTATCATACTGCGTCCAGCCGTCCTTGCTTGAATCATTCGATGTGGTTGTCTGCTTGTCACGGTAGCTGTAGCGTATCTGTTCTGTTATCTCGTACTTATCGGAGGTAACCTCAGACGGCAGAGTATCTGTATAATCCGACCAGTCTGCGCCCTTGCTGAGCGTGAGCCTGATTACAGAGCCTTCTTCAAGCGATGTTGCCGCAGCAGGCTCCTGACTTAGTACGCTGCCGTACGGAATATCGTTGCTGTATCCGTCATAAACAACATTCACATCGAATTTTGCAAGTGCTGTTCTTGCTTCATTCTCGGTCATTCCGTATACATTTGCAACATCGAACTTCTGCTTGCCCTTGCTTACATAGATTGTGACCTTGCCGCCTTTTTTCAGCTTCTCGTCTGCGGCAGGCGACTGCTTGATAACCTTACCGGGAGTAACTGCGGAATTATACGATTCCTTTACCTCGACGGCAAAGCCTGTTTTCTTAAGCGTATTTTCGGCGTCGGAACGTTTCTTGCCGACAACGTTATTGACAGTAAGCATCTGAACGCCACGGCTGATATAAATAACCACCTTTGAGCCGTAATTCTTCTCGGTATCTGCGGCAGGCTCCTGACGTATTACTACACCCTCGGCAACACTGCTACTGTATTCCTTGCTTACGCTTACGCTGAATCCCGCTTTTTCAAGCGTTGATATTGCTTCGTTCTCCTTGTTGCCGATCACGTTGCCGACCTTTACAAGCGAAGGCTCGTTGCTTGCAGTGCTGACATAAATTATTACCGATGCGCCGGCTCTTTGTTCACTGCCCGGCAACGGCGACTGAGCGTATACCGTATTTTCGGGTGCGTCGGACTCGCCCTCAAGTATTGTTACCTTGAATCCGAGCTTTTCAAGCTGTGAAACGGCTGACGCCTTATCAACGCCTGTAAGGTTGGGAACTTTCAGCGTATTGTTTTTGCTTGATACTGTAAGAGTTATCTTAGTGCCCTTGCTTACATTATCTCCGTCCTTAACGCTCTGCTTAAGAACCGTATTTTCTGGAACGCTGTCATTCTTCTCGTATTGAACGGTTACAGCAAGACCCATTGCCTTAAGCGTCTTCTCTGCTTCACTATAGGTCATACCTTTTACATTGGGCATTTTCATCGACTTAGAGCCCTTTGATATAACTATAGTCACAGTAGTGCCTTTTTCAACCTTTTCTCCTGCTTCGATACTCTGGCTGATTACCTTTCCTGCGGCAACGTTATCATCGTTCTTTTCTTCTATAACGGGCTTGTCGAAGCCTGCTTCCTTCAGCTTTGACAATGCGGTTTTCTTATCGTCCCATATTACATACGGCACGGTGCAAACTCCGTTCTCCTCTTTTACTACACCGTTTCCGCTGCTTATCATAAGGGTGACGATGCCGTTTTCTTCAAGATAAGAACTTCCTGTGGGAGTTTGTAATACTATCACTCCCGCTTCAATATATTTTGATTCGATGCTTCCCTCAGATGACGCTGTCAGATTTGCTTCTTCAATCAGCCTTATAGCCTCATCCTTGCTAAGTCCCTCAACATCCGGAACAGAAACGATTCCGTCCGGTATAACGATTTCTTCCGTAAAAAGCGACGGGAAGTTAATTACGCCTGTGGCAAGAAGTGCGCCGAAGGTTATTACAACCGCCATCAGAGCGGGTATGCCTACCTTCAGCCAGACAGGCCAGTGGTACAGATCGATTTTCTTTATCTTTCCGTATCTGCGTTTTGCCGGAGGCTCAGAGTCAAGCTCTTTCATAAATGACGCCACATCGGGCGTTCTGTCCTCGATTCTGATATTCAGCGCATTAAGAATTGCGTTTTCACGCTTTTCCGATATGCTCTTGCAATACTTATGAAGCGGCATCAGCGGATCTCGTTTTCTTGTTTCGCACTCTGCATTTCTTCCCATTGCTTCGGGAGGAGTTACTCCTGTGATCATTTTATATAGCGTTCCAGCTAGTGCGTACACATCGGTATGAGGACCCTGATCGCCTCTGCTGTCATACTGTTCCTTCGGTGAATAGCCGGGCTTGATTATCGTGGTCAGACTTTTGCTGTGCGAGGTGGTCGCATACCTCGAAGCGCCGAAATCTATCAGCTTGACCTGACCGTTAGTAGTCAGGAATATATTGTCGGGCGCTATATCTCTGTGAAGAATGCCCTCTTTATGTACCGTTTCCAGAGATTTCATCACAGGCATAAGCATAGAAACCGCTTCATCCTCAGGAATAACCTTATCTCGTTTAAGACGGTCGGATAGCGTTTCGCCCTCGAGATATTCCATTATGATATATGCTGTTTCATTTTCCGTAAAGCTGTCAAACACCTTTACAATACCGCTCTCATTCTGAAATTTGGCAAGCCTTTTCGCTTCTTCAACGAATTTCTTCAATCCGTCACGGAACTGCTCATTCTTTTCGCCGCCTAAAAGCGTTACGCAGGACTGTCCTGGTATCCTTGTGGAAAACTCGCTCGGAAGGTATTCTTTTATTGCCACCTTCTGCTCGAGCTTACCGTCCCACGCAATATACGTTACTCCGAAGCCGCCGTATCCCAGCACCCTTCCTATTATATAGCGGTCAAGCAGGATCGAGCCGGGTGCCATATGAATAGCTTCTTCTGCACCTGTTCCTTCTACATATCCGCAATAAGGGCAAATTTCAAGCCCGCTGTCATACTGCTCCATGCAGCCCATACATCTTTTGTTCATCTTAGTGGGTTTCCTCTCCTGTAAATTCAAACTTGGTATATATATCACCTATATAAGCCAGATTTTTTGATTTTATTTTCTCTTTGAAGCACGTTTCGTTCAATGGTATCTGTCCGTCATTACATTTACTGATCATAAGCGTACTCTGATAAACATTTCCGAGCATCCACGACAGCAGACGTTCAGCGGCTTTCACCTGAGCTTCGCTTTTGTTTCCCAGACTCCATTCATAGACATAATCGCAACGAATCTTATCCGAATCGTAATATACAAATGATTTGGTGTAATTTGTAATCGTGCTTTTGATCCTGTTTATATCCATAGTAGTCGCAAGCATAACCGCACACTTGTTTTCCTCGTTGTCGAGGAATTCGTTCTCGCTCGCATACACTGACGTTCCGAAATTGTATTCCGTCAGTTTTTCCGCATCGTCAGCCACCGCAATAATATCCGTTCCGAAATCCGAAATAGCCGAAAAGCTCTCCTTGTCATACTTTACGCTTGTTGCGCCGTTTGTAATAACACACGCAAGAGGTATTTCTATACCGAGCGGCACTTTTTTGGACGAAGAAAGCATACTTTTATTCTTCCCGATAAAAAGACAGTTGTTCGCCTGTTCAGAATCAAGCACAGCGTCCACGCTTGCGGCATTTTTCAACAGATCGTCGGAAATATCGCTGCTTTCGAACAGATCGGGAAGCTCATTCTTCTCTGCCGCCGCTTTCAGCCTGTCTGCATATTCCGACTCCGGAATTGCCGTCAGCTCCACTGTTACATTGCCGAATTTATCGGTAAAATCGTCGGTAATGCTTTTCATTGCCGCCGCCTCGTATGAGCCGTCAGCCACTGAGTACCACACGCTTATCACGGCGCTGTCAAGCGTCTGCTCGGAACGCTTCGACAGATAGGCACCGGCAACCACAGAGGTGCTGACACCAAGCACGACACAGGCGGCCGCTATCCCGATAAATCTTCTCGCACGCCGCATTTTCTTTTCCCTATCGGGCGAAAGCACTTTTCTTTCACCGTTAACAGCCGCCAGAAACTCGCTTACGTTTTTGAATCTCATATGCTTTTCGACAGCCATAGCCTTCATTACCGCATTGCTGAGGTTGGATGATATATCCGGATTTAACTCGTGAGGCGGCACAACCGTATCCTGTATTTTTCTGTTTGTCGATTCTTCGGGCTTTACTCCCGTCAACATATAATACAACGTTGCGCCGAGTGCGTATATATCGGAATAGGCTCCTGCGTTTTCCATACTGTCGTATTGTTCAACGGGAGAATAACCCGGTTTAAGTATTATATCTATAACATCGTCACTGCTGTCAGCGAGCTTTGCCGCACCGAGATCAAGCAGCTTGATGTGTCTTTCTTTATCGGAACATATAAATATATTGTCGGGTGCAACATCCCTGTGTATAATCTTATGCTCGTGAAGTGCCGAAAGCGCATTGCCGACCTCAGTAGCTATATACACGGCAAACTGCATATCTATCCTGCCCTTTTCTGCCATATACATATTCAGAGTTTCGCCTTCGAGCAGTTCCATTACTATGTAAGCGGTATCGTTAGCCTCGAAATATTCAAATACATTCGGAATAAATCTGCTGTCACCGAATTTTGCCATATTTCTTGCTTCCGCAAGGAATCTTCTTTTTCTGTATTCAAACTCCTGTCTTGACTTTTTGCTGACAATCACCTTATCCTCGCCTGCGGCTCTGGTCATTATCCTTCCGATAAAAAACTCCTTGACCGCAACAACCGCTTCGAGCTTAAGATCAAAAGCCTTGTAAATTATGCCGAAGCCGCCCGAGCCTACTGCCTTTCCGATATAATATCTACCCGAAAGCACCGTTCCGGGAATAAGGTGAGTAGGCAGTCCGGGATCAGAGTCATAATCCTCTCCGCAAAACGGGCACATCTCCAGTTTGCTGTCAAATTCTTTAAAGCACGATAAGCATCGCTTCATTTTTATATCCCCTTATCTTGTTATATAATCTTCCCATGAAAATCTGTCACAGCACAGCGGAATAAGCAGAAAATCGCTGTCACCGAGCGTTATCTTGTCCCACGCTTCCAACTGTTTTGTTTCCATCACTATTTCATCGTTGACGTATGTAAGGCCGCTGCTTTCTCCCGATTTTATATAGAACACACGCTTCTTAGGCTCATACACTATCATAGCGTGTTTTTGCCTGGAAATACCGTTATCGCCGGGTATCACTATGCGGTTTTCTTCACTTCTTCCCACCGAGTTCATACCGGAAAACAGCGAAAATCCTTTTCCGAAGTTTACGCCCTTGATACACACTATCCATCCTACAAGAGGTTCGTTTTGTGTTGCGGGAATATTTGTCGAAGCGGTGCCGTCTTCCTGCGTCTTTGGCACGGGCATACTGAAAAAGCCTATTGTCTTGTTTGAGTCAAGACGTGCATTCTTGATTTCATCTTTTATCGAAACAGCGACACTGTTTCTGCTTTCTTCAAAGGCTACAGGCGGCTCGCTCTTCTTGACTGAAGCGTCCTCAACTTTTTTATCGCTGTGACTGTCCGCACCTGCCGCATCAGTCGCCGACTTAGCGGCGGCAGTGGAATAGATTTCATTTATCGTCTTGCATTTATCGTTATCATTGCCGAATATGCTGAAGGTCTTATCAACCGCTCCGTCTTCTACACGGACTATCTCGGCAGCCTTCTTGTTATCCTTCATCCACGGGAACAGGTGCTTCTTCTCCTGCGTTACACTTTTCGCAGATTCAACACCGTTCGCAACATTTTCTTCAACCTTTACGGAATTACAAAGCGGGCATTTTTCATAAGTGTCACTATCAAAAAAATGTCCGTTTAAACATCTGACTTTCTTCATGTTCTTCTCCGATTATTTAATATTTACAAGTGCGATTGTCATATTGTCACGCACTGCCCTTTTTTTCTGCGCTCCGTGCGCCGCTTTCATTTCTAGCGCCTGCACCGCCTCACCGATATTTTTAAAATTAGTCAATATGCGGTTGATCTCCTCATCGGAAACCAGCTTGTACAATCCGTCTGTTGTCATCAGTATCCTGTCACCGCTGTGCAACGGAATACCTCTGACATTTATATCGACCTGCATCTCCCTGCCAACCCCAAGAAAGCTCGTAAGGCCGTCACCTTGCAGCATTTCTGTTTCGTAGGTCTGCCTGTCTATATTACCGTTTTTCAGCTGTTCGGACAACGAAAGCGCATAGTTATGGTCTGTAGTCGCCTGAACCAGTTCGTTGTCACGCAGTATATAAAGTCTGCTGTCGCCTACGGAAGCCCATCTCAGCAAACCGTCGGCTATCAATATGCAGACAACTGTTGTACCGGCGCACACCATATTACCGTTTTTATCGGTAAAGGAACAAATAGCCGAATTTGCGGAAACAATCGCTTTTTCAAAAAAATCGTCCGGCTTACCGTCATTTTCAGACAGCAAATACTGATTGAGGAATTCTCCGACGGCTGTATTACTTGCCTTTTTTCCGTCGTTCTCTCCGCCCATTCCGTCACAGATCACAGCCATAAGCCTGTCATCTGCAATCTCATAGCCGGAGCAGTCCTGCTGTTCTTCCCGTCCGCCTTTTACAGAATACAGCACAAGCTCTGCGTTGCGGTTTTCTTTCAGAAAGCTGTAATTATCATCAAAAATCTGCAATTATACATCTTTCCCTTCTATAAGTTACGGATCGCAATGGCGGAATAGTTATCCATCTCTCTGCCTTTTCCGTTTTTTCTGACCTCTTTTGTCATCATACCGAGCCATTCATCAGCCGAATCTGAATTTTTAAGATAATCGCACATTTTTTCTTCGGTTATCAGCTCCCAGAATCCATCTGAACAAAGTAAAAACGCATCGCATTTTCTCAGCGGAACAGGCTTCATAACATCAAACATATCCTTTTCCCATTCTATACCCATTACTCTAAGTACAGAACTGCGTTCAGGATGATTTCTTATTTCATCCTCCCTGATCTCCCTGCACAGCGCAAGCATCTGAGGAACGCTGTGGTCAAGCGTTCTTGTCATAACCTTATTTTTGCGGAAAATGTACAGCCGTGAATCACCGATATGTGCCACATAAGCCTTTTTATCATCAACGGCAAGCGCAACGGCGGTTGTTTTCATTTTCGTAGTAGCGTTCAACCTTATCTGTTCTCTCATAAGATTTGTCTGTGCACAACGTAATGCGACAGGAAGAAAACCGGACATTTCGGTTGTGCCGAGCATCATATTACGGAACGTGTCGCATACGCATCCGGATGCGACATCACCCATTCCATGCCCTCCAAGCCCGTCACATAATATACAGGCAAAACCTGACTTACCCGACGGTATAACCGCAATGCTGTCCTCGTTGACGCTCCTGTCGCCTCTATTTGTTATAGTTGAATATTCAAGCATAGAAACTCCGGGGTAATTCTTATTCTGTTTTATTATCAGGATTATTGTATGCTCTTATAAGCTGTTTCCATGGCTCAAATTCCTCGTTTTCATAGCCTGTAAAAACGACCTCAGTTATATCGTATCGCTGAAATCCAATCTGTGCTTGTGGTCCGATATTTCCCTCAGGATATGGTACTCCTACATAATCGATAACCTTACCGTTACCAAGTCCAGATTTCTGAAGATAACCGAATATCATTATCGATTTTTTTATTCCTCTGATTTTTACAACCGAACCTATAGGTAAAACTGTGTTCATTTTTCATCCTCCGTTAACTAAATATAATTTTCCAACCGTCAAGCCACATATTGATAATACCGCCGCTTTTTTTGCAGCTGTCGGTGACGGCATCTTTGATTACACCATACCCGTTTACAAGACCTTTGAATATTCCGCCGTTATCTGCATAATATGTACTTACCGAATTTGCCATATCATCTCCGAATATTGCTCTTGTCCACTCAGTATATGCAACATTAAAAATACTGCCGCCGTCTGTAGCTCCTCTTTCAGCGTACCAATCTCCTATAAAAGGTATTTTTGAAACGAAGCTGTATGCTTCATCCGCTACTGTATCAAGAACCGAACCGACCGTTGAATTCCATCCTATCTGAATCAGATTTTCCATTGACGGATTATCAATGAATTCTTTTAAAGCTTTAGTTCCATCCCATATTGAATTGACAATATATTTTCCGTACAATTTCTGGTCGAATCCTAATTTGAAATCAGGTGAACCGTCCGAGAATACTATTTCGGATATGCCGTCACCCGCTTTATTTGCGATATCCTTGCAGAATTTCTCTATCGCCCCCTCAAAATCCTTATCAAAGAGTTGATGAGTTATTTCGTAAGCGCTTACGCCTGAACCGAACCAGTTCTTTGCGCATGATTTTATATTTTCTCGTACAGAAGACGGAAACTTATTGTATTGTTCATCAATCAGATCAAACACATCTTCAATAGAATCAATATTACCCGGTATTATGCTACTCGTCGCCCCTGCAGAGCCGTTGCTTCCTCCGCCTGACATCATTTTTGCCAGCACATCGTCAATGTTCTCAAACGACTCGGCGCATATACGGGCGGCTTCCGAGCCGTTATTCAATGCGTCAACCACCGACCTGAAGCCGTTCTGCGCACTTACTATCTTTCCTGCAAAGTTGTTTGCAAGGTTTTTGCTCCAGTTACCGTTGATTGTGTTAAGCTCTGATACAACGCTGTCAAACAGGTTGTTGAAATCGTTGCTTAGCGTTGAAAGCTGAGCCGCCTGTGATATAAGCATTTCGGGCGACAGCTTTATAGTTTCACTCATTTATTTTTCACCTCCGGCAGAAAGATCTATATCGTTGAAATTGCATATTGCCGCACCCGGCATCTCAACCGCAGGCTTGAACTGCGGAATGTCCTTTATAACAGAATCGATCGCACTGACGGCGGCTTCACTGATAACCGTGGGGTGACTATGTGAATGGAACATATTGTTATCGGTTTCGTGCGGCTTGCCGATCACGCCGATTGCAGCACCCCATGCGGCATCCATAGCATCTGCTATTATCGAATCTATTCCGCCGGTGTTGTTGCACACATTCTTCTCGGTATTTTCAAAATCATTCACGACATCATTCAGTGCAGAAAGAAACGAGCTTGAATTATCCTGAAGTATCCTGATTTTTTTCTTGTTGCTTACGGTATATTCATTGATTGTATTCTTTTCCTTACAGCCCCAGTCCCTGTGTTCGGTTATTGCGGTCAGCCGTAAGGTCGCATTTTCTATCGCTTCGTTTGCTTCTTTTGCCGCTGCGGCAAGCTGCCTCAGCATATCGGTATCTATAGAAATCATATAAATCCGTTCCTTTCTTTCAGAATGAATTGCGTATTCTGTTGGCTGATTTTCTGTCAATTTCTTTAAAATCCGTTGTTGATTTTTCAATATATTCCTTGAACGCTTCAAGTATCTCCATCATCTTGCTTGTTCTGCTGTCAAAGTCACGCAGGACGCTTGCGTAAGCGGCGCTTGACGATCCCTGCCATGAATCTGAGATCGCTCCTGCAATGGAATTCAGCCGTGATTTCATATCATTGAGCTGATTTATCTTTTCTCCGATTGTTACAGAGCTTTCGATGAGAGCCGTATCGTCGATTTTTATAAGAGCCATTTAATTACCTCCGTTTATTTCGTCGCCGAATGTCCTTGTGCTGTTGATAATCGCTTCGGTGACCTCTTTATCGATTCTTTTGTATTTCGCTACGGTGCTGCTGATATAATCCTCTGTGTTTTCGAGTGCGGAAATGAGCCTTTCAATCTGCATTTTAAGCTCATTGGCTTTTTCCACTACGGCTGTCGCCGTTTCTCCCTGACCGTCAGCCGCCTGCTTTATAAGGCTGTTGATTGCGTTTTCAGAATCGACAAGATACTGCTTTGCCGCACAAAGTCGTTTTATATCCGCATTTGCGGCATTCTCGTTTATGGTTATATTGCCGTTCATATCCATGTATGCCATCAGTTTCCTCCTTTAAACAAACCGTATACTTCATCAACGAACATTTCCTTTGTTATGCTTTCAAGCCCCGAATCGCTTTCACCGAATAAAATTCCGTCCGCCTCTATGTATTTTTTTATAACGCTGCCTTTTCCTACGGTTGCGGACTTTACGATAATAAGCCTTGTTATCATTTCCTTTTCTACTGTGACATTCTTCCGACATTCTCCGCTATAGTTCTCCGGAAGAATACCGTGAACGAATTTTCTTATCATACCGTCATCTGCCGCAGTCAGCTTAAGTGTATCATCCGAAAGGTCAACCGCTGTTATGTTATCCTCAAAGAAGTGGAAATTCGAGCGGTTCAGAACAGGCTCCTCCCCTACGGTACAAACGTTTACCGACACTTCTCTTTCACCGAAAAATACCGGCTCAAGCAAACATTCGAGTACGGGGTTTACTTCCTTTTCGCCTGCAAAATCTTCTTCGATACAGCCCTTATCGGAAAGTGATTTTTCCGATTCGGATTCAAAAACGGAATAATTTTTTCCCACGTCATCCATTGCGGCGATATACGAATAATCGATATACCTCGCCTGCATCAGCTTACCGAGATAATATAACTCCTTTGCCGAAAGCACAATTTCATTATCCATAAATCCAACTCCTTATATTGACTTTATAACAGAACCGATGTTATCATCCAGTTCTTCGTATTCATCGGAAAGCTCCGACATTATCCTTGATATACGGTCGATAACTTCTTCGACTTTCTTAAACTGTTTACCAGCATACAGTATTTTCCCGCTGTATGCCTTTTCCGCTCCGCCCTGCCATTCTCCGCACAGGTAGGTCACACATCTTTCTGTTCTTTCACGGATGTTCTTGATCTGTCCGCATAACATTGCAACGTCTGCGGCTTTTTCTCTAAGCCTTATACAATCAATATTAACCGTTTTAAGCACCTCCGAACCTGTTGTGAATTATGCATAGCTTATGAATATGCCCGTAAAACCATTGAAGTATTTACAGAAACATTCATAAGCTATGCATTTGCAGGACATTATCCTGCATAGCATAGCCTGTTGCCTGATGTCAGTTGCCAAAGCCGTTTATGCTTGTCTGGAGCGACTGATCTGTTTCCTGGAACTTCTGAGCGGATGTATTGAGGAGCTTTGCGTATTCCTCAAGCATCTGAGAGAAATTGTTGAATGAGGGCTGCATACTTTCGTACTTAGCTACCAGTGCGTCCTGAGCATCGCCCTTGAATACTTCGTTAAGACCGAGTATAAGAGTTCTCATCTTGCTCATTGCCTCATCGTGCTGTGCCTTGAGGCCTCTTAACTCGTTTGCCTTGCTGTTAAGCAGATCCGGTGTTACCTGAATAAGTGCCATTTTGTTTTCCTTCTTTCAAAAGTATTTATATTTGAAGCCTTTTCGGCAGTCAAATCATTTCTCTGATATATCTGTCTGCTGTATCACTTCAGGAAACAGAATATCATAATTTGCCCTCGCCTGTCTGAATGCTTCCGAGAGCTCTTGTGCTTTCATAAGCTGCTTTTTTATCTCGTCACACAGCTCCTGCAATTTTTCAAAACAGGCATCCCCGGCTTTGCCCTTCCACGTCTGTTGCGAAAAAACGGAGATTTTCTCCAAGCTGTTTTCCAGCTGCTGTAATTCATCGGTTATGTCCGCCATCATCCTTTGATAATGAACAAGAACATCGTTATATGTTATTTCTTCCATATCAGTTCTCCGTAATCAGTATGATGTCTCCGTTTCTGACATCGCTTTCGGCAAAGGTCTTTTCGGGTTCGAGAGCTTTTTCCCGTCTGCACAGGTATAAGCCTGTACCGCCATCCGCTTTCATCGGCTTTTTGCAATAGCCCTCAAGCGCCTGCACGATGTCTTTGGTCAGTATATCTGTTCTTACTTCTGTTGGGACTTCTATATCGCATCTGATTTCTTCGCTTTCGTCACGGCTTTTCTTTACAATCGTAATTATTATCTTTTTCATATAAGGCTTTCTCCTTACAGCAGAGAAATTTTGCTCTTGATTTTTTCAATCGCATCGGAAGCTATATACTTTATCCGAATGTTCCGCTTGTTATCTGTTGAAATTTCGGCGTTGACTGCACCTGCTACCAAGAGCTTATTGTATACGCAACGACACATACCTTCGTTCATCCTGTAGGTTTTCACTGTAATAATATCCGTATTGCCGCTGAGTATCCCGAAAACTTTTTCTGCGTCTTTATGTGTCAGGTATTTTTCGAGAAGCTCTTTTGCATCTTCTTCACGAAAGCGGCTTATAAGCGTCTTTGCCGTTTCGGCGCATTCGTACGGCAGCTGCACCTGAGATACAGCTTCGTTTTTTGCATTCATATCGGATGCTTCCCCGATGATATGCAACACGTCAAAATCATTGCAATCCACATTCAGCAGCATACGATATGCTCTGGCGTTTTTGTTTCTTTCAAGTGTTACGCTTTTGCCGCCGGCGGAAATGATATATCTTTCGAATCGACAATTGCCGGCGGATATGACCGCTGACGTTATTGTTTCAGGCTTGCATAAGCAATCGATCATTGTCTTTAAATTCGATCCGATATAAAGCGTTCCGCCGAAAGAAATCTCAATATAGCCGCTGTCGGTAAGAGCCGTGACCGCCTGAGAAACATTACCGTCTATATCATCTCTCCAGCCGTCAAGGGTATCGCTTTCCGTACCGTATACCGTATTGTATCCCAGCAGACCTGCCAGCACATATATTTCGCCGGTAGTCAGCTTATATAAGGTTCTGTTATCATTCACTGTCATTATCTTCGTTATCTTCATCATCTTTACTGCCGACTTTTCCAATTGCCGATATGTAATACTTTTCCTCTATTGCTTTCCCGATTGCCGCTATATTCGTCATCTGCAACTCCTGAACACTGCCTGTTACCAGAAGCTCTGTGTTGTTTTGAATATTATCTTCGGGCGACGGCTCCTCTACCGCAACATCATTTGCAGAACATAAATAGCCGATTTCGGCACCGAGTGAATCAATCATACAGCTCAGGCGATCAATTTCCGCACAGCTTTTTCTTTCAAGCTCACTGTACGATGTTTGTGCATCGCAAACCGTCTTTGAGAAGCTGTACAGCCTGTTTGACATAATTTCTGTTTGCGTACACAGCGATTCGAGAACCGTCATTATTTCCGTCTTGTCGGATATGCTCTCAAGCTGAAGATCATCGCTTATCTCGCCTGTGAGCCTGACGATTTTCCCTGTGGTATTTTCCGTATCCTCTGCGGCTTTTCTTAGCATAAGAGATATTTGCTCAAGCCCTTCCGATTGTGCTGTAATCATCAGTTTTCTCCCTATACAATCAGTTTTATCTTTCTGCACTTTCCTGAGGAGAACAGGTATCCGAACCCTTCTCCCGCTTCGCTGTCTCTTTCGTTGTATTTCAAATCATTGCTGAAATATGTATGCTGAGCCGGCGTACCGTTCATAGCTATGCCGTTCTGATATGAAACTATCAGCCTTGTAAGCGTTTCAATCTCATTGAACTTTGCTATATCAGCCATTCGTCCCGCCGCTGTCACAATCACGCCGAAGTCCATTGCGAGCCTGCATATACGTTCCATCCGTGACTTATTGTTATCCGACACGGATTCGACAAATTCCTTTAGATCGTCTATCACTATGAATATAATGTTATATTCCGATATGAACTTTTTCGCATCAAACGAGCCTTCATCTGCCGCTCGTGCTTCCTTCTGTGCCTTGAGTCTGTTGTTCAGCTCGGAAATTATGTATGCAAGCTGTCCGGAAACTTTCTCGTCATCATTGCACACGCAGTATTCTTTAGCTGTTTGTTTAAGACCGGACAATGACCCGGAAAGCCCGTCGAACACGAATATCTCGCTGTTTTCGTGCTTCTCGGCGGTCATTCTTGCGATAGCCGAAAGCATCTTGCTTTTACCGCTGCCGATTGTTCCTGTTATCAGCATACAATAATTGTCGGTCATATCCGCAAATGCTGTAACAAGGCTGCTGTTATCTATGCCTACAGGTATCAGATAACGATTGTTGTATTCGTTTTTCAAGCTGTCTGCGGTTACCGTATCGGGCATTACCGGTATAGGTCTTGGCAAAGGACCGTTCCATTTTTCCGCCATTGTTTTCGCAATCTCAAGCAATGAGGCGTTCATTTCCGCTTCAGTGCTTCCGCTGCTGTACAAGGCAGACTGGAATGTAACCGGAGGGTTGCCTTTGAAGAAAGCACGTCCGGGATTATGAGGTAAAGGCAAGCCGTCAATCTTACCTACAAGCGTTGAATAGTCACCCTTATCGGTAAGCTCGAATGCAATGGCATTTTTTATGTTCTGCTGTACCTTATACCGTACTCCCGATGTGCTGTTCGCCGTATAGATAAGATATATTCCGAATGAAGCGCCCTCACGGGCAAGCGTCACCAGAAAAGGCTCCATATCGGGATAAAGATCAAACATCGGAACTATATTATCAATAGCGATAATAATAGCGGGAATATCATCAGCAACGTTTTTTCTGTATGCTGTAAGCGTCCCTACGGAATTTCTTGCAAAAAGGCTTTTTCTGCGTGAAAGCTCATCACTTATCATTTTCGGGAATTTTTCAAATTTTTCTTCTTCGCTGTCGAGCGCTACACCGCCGACGTGAGGCAGGCATAACAACCGGCCCATGCTCCAGCCGCCGCAATCGAGAATATATATATTGACATCGGCAGGCGAATAATTAAGGCAATAAGAACAGATTATCGTCTTAAGCAAGGTCGTCTTTCCTGTACCCGATGTACCGTAAATGCCGAGATGACCTTCTTCTGCAAGATCTATGTACTGAATATCCTGCTCCTGCTTTGAAGGTATATCATATATTCCTATCGGCGTGCGAAGGCCGTCGGAGGTTTCTCCCCATCTGTTTCCGTCAAAGGTGCTTTCGGTAAGCATTGCACCGAGCGAAATTTTTTCGGGAAGCTCGGGCTTCCACGGCGAAGCAGGCTTACTTATACCGTTTTTAACCGCTTCGGAGCAGATATAGGCTATAAGCGCCTGCAACTGATCGGTATCGCTTTTTGCTCTTGCAAAGCTGTCGTCTGTAGTCTTGATCCTTCTGCCGCTGTCGTCTATTATACGCACCTCGTTTACATGACGGGCGGATATTTTCTCTTTATCATAATAGGGTGCGCCGCTCCAGAAAGCCTGAAACACATCGAACAACTCATCCTCGCCTACTCTTACATATGTACGGCCGGATTTGGTTATCATTGCCGCATCGGGTCTTTTCAGCATTTCACGGCTGTCTGCGACAGTCTGCACTTTCATACACAGGCGGAAATTCGTGTTGCTGGATATCTGATCGTCAACGACACCTCCCGGCTTCTGTGTAGCCAAAACAAGATGTATTCCAAGACTTCTTCCCACTCTTGCCACTGAAACAAGTCCCGCCATAAAATCGGGCTCGGCTTTTTTCAGCTCTGCGAATTCATCCGACACAATTATCAGATGCGGCATCGGCTCGCTTACCTTTCCTTCTCTGTACATTTTCTGATACTTATCAATATGGTTAGCGCCGACTTTTTCGAAAATCTTCTGCCTTCTTATACTTTCGCTTTTCAATGAAAGAAGCGACCTTGTTATATCGGAACCGATGTTTGTTATCTTTCCCACAACGTGAGGCAAGGGCTCAAGCAGATTTGCCATTCCTCCGCCTTTATAGTCAATGATTACAAATGTTACCTCGTGAGGATGATAGCATACACACATTGATAATATCCACGTCTGTAAAAGCTCACTTTTTCCGGAGCCTGTCGTACCTGCGACAAGTCCGTGCGGACCGTGGTGTTTATCGTGTATATCAAGGCTGAAAACCTTACTGCCTGCCATCGCTCCTATGGGTGCGGCGAGAGTGTTGTAAGGCTCTGACGTTTTCCATCTGTCCGAAACATTAAGCTCCTCCACCTTTTTAACGCCATATCCCTCAAGGAAGGTTACCGAATCCGGAATTCCCGCTTCAGAAGCCAGGATGTCAAGCTCTACAGCCGAAATACTTCTTGCATACTCATCGAATTTTTCTGTGGAAACAGGTAAATCCGGAGTAAAATAAAACTTATTGTTGGATTCGTTCTTTGCGTAAGCGTAAGGTCCGTTATCGAGATCGATTATAAATTTACATTCATTCGGAAGCGAATAAATATCGTCAAACAGGAAAAGTGACGTGAATCCGGCAGAAGCATCGCTCTCAAGCAACTCCTTCACAAAAGGTTCGCTGTCTGCCATTTTCTTCGAGCCGAACAGTACAATATAATACGGTTTTGCGATTATGGGCTTATTTGAGCAATAGCCTCTTTCCCTGTCTTTTCTGACCTTCATTACATCGGACAGCACATCGCATATTTCGTGCATATTTTTAACGTTATATGCAAGATAACGATACTCTCCGTCTTCGTTCCATATATGAGGAAGCCATCTGAGAGATTCCCAGATTTCTCTTTCTTCTTCATCAAAAAAGCCTACAATCTTAACATCGCTGAAGCAATGCTGTGAAGTCAGCGAAATAAGCATATTTCTTATAAGATTTATTGTTTTGCCTCTGTTTCCCGTAATTCCTATGGTATTGTTGCGTACAAAAGAAATACGGGCGGGTACATTATCAACGATTCTTGTTTCTTCGATGATTTTATCGGTAAGCTCTCTGACTTCATCGCTTTCAAGCTGAAAACCGTTGCTGTCGGTTCTGCTTTTGACGTTGACGCACAGCTTTTCGTATCCCATTCCCACACGCACATCAAGATAATCCCTGTCGGACGGCATACGTTCCCACAAGCTACGGTTAAGATGCGCTACGTTTTCGATACATATTTCGGGATCGGGATTTTCTTCTGTCAGAATTTCACGCTGAATGCGTGCGATTGCTTCAATACGGGCTTTCTGCTCATCGATATATGCTCCGTATTTTTCGTGACGCATCGCTTCGTATTGTTCCAGACTTTTCTTTCGCTTTTTGTCATTACTGCCAGATGACGCTACGCTGGTGATCGGCATAACAAGACTTGCTGCACGGGCGGCAAGTAACGCCGGTGACATAGTGCCTGTCAGCATACTTGCGCCGAACATAGCTCCTGAGCCGAAAAGTGAAGCTATTACTCCTCTGGATTTTTCGTATTTCCTGTGACTTGCGGGAGGTGCGGCAAGGATAATATCCTCTGAAGGCAGTTTCTGCTGCATTCTGGGGGAACGTTTGTATTTCATTCCGTCACGGGCATGTTCGTCAGAAAACCCGTTTTTACTTTCAATTCGTGCATAATCTATTGAAATCTTATTCCCCGTATTCTCAAAATACAGCTCACCGTTTATAAGCAATATGCTTATGCTGAGTATTGACAGGACATCGCCGGATTTCATCTTTGCCTTTTTAATACGCTTACCGTTAAGGTACAAGCCGTTTGCGTTCTCGGTATCCTCAACACGCACTACGCCGTCTTCATATCTCAGAATAAAGTGTAATGACGAAACAAACGGGAATTTAAGCATTACATCATTATCCCCGGTTCGTCCGAATTTCAATACACTTCCGTATTCAAGACGGATTTTCTTTTCCGACCTGTCTGAAAATGAACTGATATAAAGTATAGTGCATTCATTTTTGTCGAGTATAATCATACTGTCAAGAGGTACATCTGTCATTTCGCAATTATATGCTTTTACTGCATTGAGAGTTATTCCCGAAGGCAGATACCTGATAGCGATCTGACTCTGGGAAAATCCTTCCACATATACATTATCCTTTTTGTGAGATCCGAATGTAACACTGTGCCCTTCTTCAAGCCTGTACCGGAAAAGCTCATCTTTTCTCATCAATACTACAGTAACAGCCATGTACTCCCCCGTGTGTGATTTATCTGCAACGCTTATATAGGCAGATATATTTTATACAGAAAATTTGTATATTTTATATTTAAAGTTTAGCATCGGATCGTTCTTTATTCAATATGGCTGTCAAAATCTACATCAATAGCGGCAAAATTGACACGGCGGAAATTATGAAAATAATGAAACTCACCGATTTTTCAAAATACTACAGTAAAAAACGACGCTTTGATACTTTGAATTTAATATATAAAACAAAAAAGCCGTCCGCAAATTAATGCGAACAGCTTTTAAATATCGAATTTTTTGAATTACTCGCCGTATTTTTCCTTCAGCATTTCTTCAATCCTGAATGCGACCTTATACACATCGCCGCAGCCCAGCGTAATTATCATATCGCCGCTTTCTGCGTTATCTGCAACATAGCGTGCCACTTCTTCAAAGGTGGGGAACCACTTGCAACCGGGAATCTTAGCCGCAAGGTCGGCAGAATAGACGTTATATGTGTTCTTTTCACGGCTGCCCATTATCTCGGTAAGCACTACCCTGTCAGCTATTTCAAGTGCTGAGGCGAAATCATCCATCAGAGTATAGGTTCTCGAATAGGTGAACGGTTGATGTACAGCCCATACACGCTTGAAATCCTGCATAGCCTTTGCCGTCTTTAACGTTGCGGCTACTTCGGCAGGGTGATGAGCGTAATCGTCAACAACGGTTATGCCTCCGATAGTCGCAAGACGTTCAAATCGTCTTCCTGCACCCCAGAATGTGCTGAGGCCTTTATTGATGTTTTCGGGGGTAACTCCCGTAGCGAGTGCGGCGGCACAGGCGGCTACCGCATTAAGCACATTATGCGCACCGGGAACGTGTATTGAAATACGTTCTATCTTACTGCCGTTTTCCATAAGGTCAAAGTCGGTCTGAAAATCGGATATACGCTTGATATTTTCTGGGTAATATCTGTTCTTGTCGGTCTTTCCGAATGTGATGATCTGCTTGTCAAAGCCAGATGTCTTAACCGCTCTCATCGTGTTTTCGTCATCGCCGTTTACGACAAGAATGTCGGTCGTATTATCGCAGAACTTCGTGAATGACGCTCTGAGATTATCCATTGTCTTGAAGAAATCAAGGTGGTCTGCGTCAATGTTCAGTATTATGGAAATATTCGGGAACAGGTGCAGGAACGTATTTGAAAATTCGCACGCCTCGCATACCATAACATCGCTTGAGCCTGCCCTTCCGCTTCCGCCTATAGCTTTCAGCTTTCCGCCGATAACGGTAGACAGGTCAACGTTCTGCGCAAGATACATATGCGTCAGCATTGAAGATGTTGTTGTCTTGCCGTGTGTGCCTGATACGCATACAGCCTTATTGTACCAGCTTGTAACAAGTCCGAGCAGTTCACAGCGTTCTACGGTCTTTACACCGCTTGCTTTTGCGGCGATAAGCTCAGGATTATCGCTCATTATAGCCGCAGTGTATACTATAAGGTCAGCGCCCTCTATATTTTCGGCTCTCTGCCCCATATATACGGGTATTCCCATATTGCGTACCGCTTTGAGCGTTTCTGTTTCGTTATTGTCAGAGCCTGTGAGATAAAAGCCCTTGCTGTGAAGTATCTGCGCCAGCGGATACATACCGCTTCCGCCTATACCGATAAAATGAACGTGCTTTTTTCCTGTAAGGAAATCTTCCATTGTACTCCTGTCCTTTCAGTCAATAGAGTTAATTATATGCGGTCGCTCAGCCGAGTATCATCTTTGCTTTAAGTAAAGCAAGCTGTGTCTTTCCGTCCTCGATTTCGCCGTTCATAACCATTTCAACGGCTTTATCAAGCGGTATTTTCACGACCTCAAGAAATTCGTCATCGTCAAGGTTCTGCTTTCCGCCCTCAAGTCCTGTCGCAAGGTACATATGCGTTATCTCCTGACAGTAGGCCGGTGTAGGAATCATATATCCCATATATCTGAACTGCTTGCAGGTGCAGCCTGTTTCCTCCTGCAGTTCTCTTCTGCCGGCTTCTGCGTGATCTTCGCCTGCGTTGAGCTTTCCTGCAGGAATTTCCATAAGTACCTTCTGGAACGGGTATCTGAACTGCCTTACAAACAGGACATCTCCCTCATCAGTAACGGGAACAACGCCCACACCGCCGCTGTGGCGGATAACATCACGGGATACTATCGCACCGTTTTCAAGCTCCGCCTTATCAGAGCATACGGTGAGAATCTTTCCCTCGTACTTTACTTCACTGTCGATCATCTTTTCAAATAAATGCATATTGTCCTCTTTTCTGCGGTTTATTTTGCTGTATCGTCATCGGATATATCCGCATTTTCGTTGCTTTCATCGCTGACGTTATCTCCCTTGAGCAGTTCGCTGTTTTCAAGCTGTTCGTCAACCGTTTTTTCTATCGTTCTGATATATGCATTATGATTTATAACGGTATCAAGCTGTTGCTGTTCGTACAGATGAACATTGGGATTCGGCTTATATCTGAATACCTTTTTCAGAACAATGTAATATATAACGATAATAAATGCCGCTCCGAACGTGCAGACAACGCCTGCCTTAAGTCCGGGTGTAACATAATTGAATTCTATATTGCATTCGCCTGCAGGCACTTTAATTCCCATCACGCCACGGTTTACCTTTTCTATCTCGGCTTTCTCGCCGTTGATTGTTGCGCTCCAGCCGCTTTCCCACGGTACAGTGAACGTAACGAATCTGTCCTCAGTGAACGAGGAAGTAGCCCTAAAGCCGTTTGCCGTAGTTGTGAATGTATCTACAGCCGTCTTTGCAAGCTCCTGTGCATCCTTTTCAAATGTATCATAGTTGAAATCGGAATATCTGTCGGGTTCAAGCTCAGGCAGAATATCGCCGTATTTTTCAATCTGTTCATCTGTCAGCACGACAGCACGGGCGAGCATATTGTCACGGTTGCTCTTAGCAACCTTTTCGTACTCGTCATCTGAAATATAGTAGCTGTTCGAATAACCTATCGGGATATAAGCCTTGTTCTTGAATATAGTAAATCCGTCCTGCTCGTCAATCTTTTCAAAGTTCTTGAGATTTTCAAGCAACGTCTTTGTATCGCTGTACTCCAGCTTGTAGCTTTGAATAATGAGATATTTCGTGGAATTCACCGAACGCATAGCGTAATATGTTCCGTCGGGATCGGTATTTACCGAACGGTTGAATCCCATTCCGCTGTAGTACTCAAACGCAGAGCCGGGAAGAATGCTGTGGAAGCTGCGGAAACCGTACATTCCCCACAGCATATTTGCGTTATTGGTAACTCCGTAGGTTTCTACCCTGTAGAAGCTGTCATCATCAAGCTCTATCGTAGCGTTTACAATATTGTTGTAATCGCCCACCTTCGGACCTATCGCTCTGCCGTATATCAGCGTGTAGTACGAGAAGCCAAGGCACGCAACCATAGTAAAGCAATAGGATTTTTGCAGGAATTTATTTGTTCTGATTTTCGCTTTGTTTCTGACAAGAATATAGCACACTATAATTGCGGTTATTGCAAGAACAACCGAAATCCAGAATGGCAGCTTCTCATTAGGCAATTGGAAAAGCTCGGTCACCTTTGTTGTTGTCGTATCTCCCGTGCCTATATCGACTATGTCCTTCGATACCTCAGACGGAAGTATTCCGACCATAGAAATAAGCACAACGCCAAGACCGCACCACTTAAGACCGTACTTCATATCTATCTCGCTGTTTTCAAGGGCATAAGCCGTCATGAAGCAAGCGACAAGTATCGGCATATAGAACCAGCGTGTGTAATAGTTGTTGTTGAAAAGCACGAAGCTGGAATTAAGAACGGGGATAAGTGCAAACAGAAGGCATATCGGCATAAGCCACTTTGCCCAGTGTTTTTTCTTGTATTTGATGAACGATATGACACCTGCCATAGAGAAAAGCGGAAGATATGCCGATACGCTTGCCCATCTTGCCGATGAATCGGGGAAGAAGTTCTGTCTTGCCGGAATATCCGCAGGGAAGAACAGGCTCTGTAAAATCAGTCCGTATCTCTGGGCGGGATTATGGAATACGAGATTCCATCCGTTTAAAGTATTGCTTGAACGGGGCGTATCTATACAGGTCAATATTGCAGGAACAAACATTGCGCCGGCAAGCGCAACGCCGATGACCGATTCAAACGCAAGCACAAGGAACGTTTTGACCGTAATCTTGAACTTGGGGTCGGTGAGCCTGCACAGAAAATAAATCACAAGGAAAATACATTCTCCGATAAAGAAGAAGTAGTTCACAAATGCGTTGAGCGCAACAGTAAGCGCAAAGAATACTCTCCTCTTGTTTACTACGGTTTCTTCAAGGGCTATAAGCATAAGAGGGAATACGACCATAGCCTCGTGGAAATGGTTGAAGAACACATTGTACATCGAGAAGCCGGAGAATGCGTACAGCAGTCCGCCGATAAGTGCCGACTGCGGCTTTCTTACAAATCTTCTGATATATGTGAAAGCAAACAGCGAACAGCACGATATTTTAAGCACCAGCAAGGGTGCCATCAGGTATTTTGCAAACTCCGCCGGGAACGGCATACTCAGCCAGAAGAACGGGCTTCCGAGCGTATAGAACGAATATGAACCGATGAAGTTTGCACCGAGATCCGTCTGCCAGCTCCACATAAAGCTGCCGTTTTTGATTGCCTGATTGCAAAGTGTATAAAAAGGTATCTGCTGAGCGTTATAATCGCCGTAATAGATGAAATATCCGCCGTCTATGAGAACAAACGGCAAAAAGAGTATAGCACCCATTATCATTGCCATAAAGAACGCTTTTCGGTAGTATAGCTTTTCAGATTTGTACATTCCGTGTTTCCTTCCGTGATGAAGAATATATCGGCTGTTTAATACAGCACAGCGCCGTATTTTTCAGCCATAGCCTCCAGCTTTTCAGGCTCTATAAGTGATTTTCTGTCTATTATCGCTCTGCCCTGATACAGCATAAGCGCCATCTTGAGCGAAATTTCGTCATCCGATAAAAACGCTACAGGCAGTGTAGCCATGTGCATATTTCTGCCGAAGTCGATAGCGTCATCGGGAGAGTTTATGCTTACTGTCAGGACATCATAGCTTTCGCCGCACATCTGCGCAATGTCGTCCTCCATATAAGGACCGCATTCAACCGCAGGCGAGAACTCCGTTGTTTCGGGGTCTAAGAAGAACATCTGGTTTTCGGTCGCCAGTGCGAGAGAGGTATCCTGCTTTTCAACGGGATCAATCTCGGATGCATCAAGAGATGCAAACATTTCACGCAGTGCGGCGATATGCTCTTTTCCCGTACCGCAGCAACCGCCTGCAATCTCAGCGCCGCTCAGAACCGACTTCTTTACGGCAAATGCAAATTCTTCGGGCGATATGCTCTGCCTTTCGCCGTCCTGTTCATATACGGCGCTCGGCTTTACTATAAGAGGAATCTTCGCATACGGAGCAATCTCGGAAATAATATCGGGGCAAAGATCTGCCGAGGTACAGTTAAGACCGAATGCCGATATACCCATAGCCTGCAATACAAGCAAGGTGCACAGCACATTTGTGCCTATTGCGGTTTCTCCGTCCTCGTCAACCTTCATTGTTGCTATTATCGGCTTGTTTTCCTTTTTGCAGGCAAGCACGGCGGCTCTCATATTCCACAGCGCAGGCACAGTTTCGATAACAAACATATCGCAGTAAGGCGATAAAGCCTTTACCTGCTGTCTGTAGACCGACATTATCTCGGTAAACGTGTAGTCGCCGTAAGGCTCTATGTAAAGTCCCGTTGACGACAGACAGCCTGCAATGAGCACCTTTTCGTGAAAGCTGTCATAGGTTATCTTTGCGGCGACGGCATTGAGCTGTTCTGTTTTGTCCTCGACACCGTATGCCTTCAGGTTCTCACGGTTTGCGCCGTGTGTTGCGGTGTAAAGTATCTGCGAGCCTGCGTCAATAAAGCCCTGCTGAAGCTCTGTAAGGGCTTCGGGATGCTCACAGACAAACTGAGCCGTCGAAACGGTGTGGTCGTAGCCGTATTTTTCAAGTCCTGTGCCGGTACCGCCGTCAAGCAGTATCGGCAATCGTATAGGTATATCCTGACTGACGGGATTGCTGTCCATATTGATTCCTTTCTGAAGTTACATTTTTTCGGGTGCATCGACCTTAAGCAGATCGAGCAGATTCTTGAATACTGTCTTTGTGGCAACGCAAAGAGAAAGTCTTGACTGAAGGATATTCTCCTCCTCGCCCTTTATCTTGCAGTTGTCGTAGAACTTGTGGAAAAGCTGTGCAAGATCGCACAGATACTTTGTTATCTTTGAGGGATTGTAGTCCTTTGCCGCTTCGTTTATGCAGTTCGGCAGAGCCGCAATGTGACGTATAAGCGCAAGCTCTGCGGGGTGATTGAAGTTAAGCTCCGATACGGGAATGTTGCTGTAGCCTGTGCCTTCTTCTTCCATACGGCGCAGAATGCTGCATATTCTTGCGTGAGCGTACTGAACGTAGAACACGGGGTTGTTTGAGCTTTCCTCAATGGCAAGCTCAAGGTCAAATTCAAGGTGCGTGTTGGGATCTCTTAAATTGAAGAAGAATCTTGCCGCATCTATCGGTACTTCGTCAAGAAGGGTCGAAAGCGTTATAGCCTTGCCTGAACGCTTTGACAGCTTTACCGTTTCACCGTTTCTGACCAACATTACCATCTGCATTATAACGATATCGAGCTTGTTTGCGTCAACGCCGAGCGCTGTAAGAGCGGCTTTCATTCTTGCGATGTATCCGTGGTGGTCTGCACCGAGAATGTCTATCGCCTTGTCAAAGCCTCTTGTAACGAGTTTGTTGTAGTGATATGCAATATCGGGTACAAAGTAGGTAGGGATACCGTTTGCACGGACAAGAACTCTGTCCTGATCGTCACCGAAATCGGACGCCTTGAACCAGATCGCACCGTCCTTTTCGTATGTCTGACCCTTTTCTGTCAGCATATCAACGATCTGCTTTACTGCACCGCTCTTGTGAAGCGAGCTTTCTCTGAACCAAGTGTCGTATACGATACGATATTTCTGAAGATCCTTCTCAAGTCCGTCTATGTTGAGCGGCAGAGCGTATTCTACCAGTGCGGACTTGCGGCTTTCCTCATCTGCGTTTACAAACTTGTCGCCGTTTATCTTATAGAAATTATATGCGTGTTCGATTATGTCTACGCCCTTGTAAACGTCCTCGGGCATAGGGAAGTTTTCTTCATCTTCAAATATCTTGCGGCATACGTCATCATCGCCGTATGATGCGATGACATCGGACTTGTTGCCGTCCGCTATCTGCATATATCTTATAGACAGCGATTTGCCGAACTTTTCTATCTGGTTTCCTGCATCGTTTACATAGAATTCACGCTCTACCTCATAGCCTGCAAACTGCAGTACGGAAGATAAGCTGTCGCCGAGTGCGCCGCCTCTTGCGTTACCTATGTGCATAGGGCCTGTGGGGTTTGCCGATACGAATTCAACAAGCACTCTCTTGCCCTTGCCAAGCTCGGTCTTACCGTAGTCGCTGCCGCTTGAAATAACCTCGCCGACAGTTTCGTTGAACCATAAGGGGCTTATAAAGAAATTCAGAAAGCCCGGTCCTGCGACCTCGATCTTTTCGAATACTGTGCCGTCAAGCACTGCGGCATCGGCTATCATCTGACCTATTGCTCTCGGATTGTTTCTGAGCGCCTTTGCGCTTGCCATTGCGGCATTGCAGGAGAAATCTCCGTGTGATACGTCTGCAGGACGCTCAACATTGAAAGCCGGCAGGGGTACTGCCTCTATCTTGCCCTCGGCAACAAGTCTGCCCAGTGCGTTCATTACCGTTTCCTTTACCTGCTGTTTAGCAAGCTCTATCATATTGTTCATCAGTTACACTCCTTGACATTTATAAACATTTCATTTTCCGACATATAGCTTGAATTGATGTCGAGCGTATATTTAAGATATATTTCTCCGCCCGTTTCTTCAAGCTCGTTTCTTATTTCATCAGTGCATACGCCTATCATAAAGTCGCCGAACTCCGTGCCGTAATGGCAGTGGTGCTTCTTTCCTTTTTCTATGAACAATGAGCTGATGGCTTTGCCGCTCCTTGTCATAGTCACCATTTCATCGGTCACCTCAAGCGTCACTGAGCTTCCGGCAAAACCGGTAGCCTCGCTTTCATCGTAATACAGACGGAAGCCGTTCTCGGTGCGTTCCATAGCGCCGAATGTAAACAACTCGGTGGAATCCTTATCCTGATCTACCGTCTGCGTACTTTTTATCTTAATACATACGTTCTTTTTCATTTATTATCCGTTGTTCCTTTCAAAGCCTCAATCGAGGTCAACTACAGCGCCGATGAGCATTCTCAGCATTTCCTCGTAGCTGTATGCGCTTTCTGTCACAAGCCTTGTGAATATACTCTGCCTGTCAAGGCCGGGTATTCCTCTTACACGTCTTACATAGACCTCTCCGTCATTGTCAAGCACCATATCGACTCTTGCAAAGCACTTGCAGGAAAGTGCATCGTATGCGGCTCTTGCTGTCTGCTTTATCTTGTTCTGAGTAAGGCCGTCCAGCTTTGCAGGCACTTTAAACTCAGATGTAGACGCTATATATTCGGACAGCTTATCAATACTGTCGTCCGTTCTTACAAGCTCGCCTATCGCTACCCGCTCATCGTGATGCTTTGCGCCGAGTACAGCACAGGTAAGCTCTCTGCCTTTAACGGCACTCTCGGCTATGATATAGGGGTGGTGCGAAAAACTCGCCTTTATTGCTTCTTCGAGTTCCTTTTCGTTTTCTGCCCTGCAAGCACCGACCGATGTTGAACAGCTTGTCGGTGCGGTGTATATCGGGAAACTCAGCTTGCCGGTTATCTTTTTTATCGCCGCCGTCATATCATTCATCTCACTGCGGTGCAAGGTTACGTTCTCGATAACCTTTATGTTGCTGTCGGACAGCACAAGATCCATTATGCGTCTGTCGTTGCACAGTGCCGCCGCCGCAAAATCGTTGCCGATAACGGGAAGACCTGCCAGCTTGCATAAGCCCTGTACCCTGCCGTCCTCGCCGTATTTTCCGTGAAGCACGGGGAACACGGCATCTATACGGTGAATAGTGCTTTCGCCGTCGGAAATTATCTTTATAACGCCCTTGTTCGTCATATCTGGGCTTATTACACACGAACAGCAGTCGCTGTCCTGCTCCCAGCTGCCGTCTTTTATATTCTCGTAGCTACCGGGATAAAAAAGCCATCTTCCTGCTCTTGTGATGCCTATTGCAAGCGGCTCAATCTCCTTGGGTAAGGAACTGAGAACGCTGTATGCGGTATGCAGTGAAGCGGCATGATCGGCGGACGCACCGCCGAACAGCACGGCTATTCTTTTCTTTGCCATAGCTCTTCCTCTTCTTTCGTTCTTTATATGCAATAATACAATTAAGTATATCACATTCTGCTTTCAAGTTCAAGTATTAACGTGTAAATTATAAATAGTATCGACCCCCGTGGAAGAAAAAAGTAAAATTTCGGATAAAAATATTGACCGTGTGCCGCAGATATGGTAATATTAATGTGCATATAATTTTTAGCAGGCTGCAGCAGAAGCTGTACCGCCTATATCAAAAAGAAGAGGTATATTTTAACGTATGGAAATACAATTACTCGTAATAATCATAATAATGATCGCCTGTTCGGCGTTCTTTTCCGCCAGTGAAACGGCACTCACGGGCGCTAACCGCATAAGGCTCAAAAGCATGGCCGAAAACGGCTCCAAGGGCGCTAAAATGGCGCTTAAACTGCTTGACAAATACGATAAGGTTATCACAACAATACTTATCGGCAATAACATAGTAAACATAACCGCATCTTCACTCGGTACTATACTTGCGACAGCAATAGTAGGTCCTGACAATGCGGCGCTCGTATCGACAGTGGTACTGACGCTTGTGATACTCACATTCGGTGAAGTTATGCCGAAAAGCCTTGCGAAAGACCACTCGGAAGGGATGACGGTCGCAACGAGCGGAGTAATCACATTCCTTACATTCATATTCACTCCCCTGTCAGCTTTATTTATACTGCTTAAAAAGCTCGCAAACAAGCTGTTCGGCAACAAGAAGGAGGTTACCGTAACAGAACAGGAGCTTATGGCTATAATAGACGAAATCGAGGACGAGGGCGTACTTGAAGAACAGGAACGTGACCTTGTGAAGTCTGCTCTTGAATTCGATGAAACGGTTGTTGACGAGATAATCACTCACCGTGTAGACGTCATTGCGGTCGATGTAAACGAAGATATAGAAACGGTAAAGGATACCTTCATCAACGAGGAATATTCAAGACTTCCCGTTTACGAAGGCTCTATCGACCATATAATCGGCTTTGTGAGCCAGAAGGACTTTTTCAAGAAATATCTTACCAAAAAGGATGACGAAACGTTCTTACTGCGTGATATAATGCAGGAGATTCACTATGTTCCTCATCTGATGAAGATAAGCGATATAATGAAGCAGATGCAGAAGGACAAGGTACATATGGCTGTCGTACTCGACCAGTACGGCGGAACGCTCGGTATAGTTACTCTTGAAGACATACTCGAACAGCTTGTCGGTGAAATATGGGACGAGAACGATGAGATAATCGCTCCTGTCACATTCGTATCGGAAAACGAGTTCAATGTCAACGGCGATGTATCGCTGACCGCTTTCAAGCGTTACTGGCATAACCGCACGGGAGATAGTCCGAAAATCGATGGCAACGCAAAAACCGTCGGCGGCTGGGTGCTTGAGCTTTTCGGAAAAATCCCGGAAACAAACGAAAGCGTTACAACAGACGATTTCAGAATAACAGTTCTTAAAGTCAGCGAAAGAAGAATAGTAAAGGTACGCCTTACCGTAATTCCCGAATCCGAAAGCAAGGAATAATATGCGTGTACTGTTTATAGTCTGCGCCGTACTGGGTACTGTCGGGATATGCGGCCTTCTTGTAATGCTGCTGTTCTTCAGGCTGAAAATAAACCTCGGCTTCAGACTGCCGAAGGGCAGGACTATACCGATCGAGCAGTTTATTCCGCAGGGGATATACGGATATGCGGTATTTACTGCGGTATTCGGATATTTCGGGCTGATGCTGCTGCAGCTTTCACTGCCGTGGTACTTCATAGTTCCAGCCGATATTGCTATGGGCTTTATTGTGAACTTTATCGGTATGCACTTTCTTTCTCCTGCCGTAAAGAATTTTGTGAACGGAAAAGCGCCGAAGCCCGGCGATCTTACGGGATATGAGGCTGTCGCACTTGAAAATATAGCAGGGAGCGGCTACGGGAAGGTTCGGGTGAAATATAACGGGCTGAATTACCGTTTTGACGCAATATCCGTATATCACACGGATATTGAATCGGGCGAAAAGGTCGATATAGTTACAGGCGAGGACGAATTGCTCTTTGTCCAGAAAAAAGATGAGATATACAAAGTTCTTGACGAAGAAAAAACGCCTGTATCAAAAGCAGAAACCGACATTACACCCGAGCCGGAAAGGAAAAACGACAGCTTTGTAAGCTCGGAAGAAATCAATAATAACCGAAAGGAAGAATAAAACTTGTTCTCAAAGGAGATAACAACTACTGCGGAGGACTACCGCACATTAGTAAAATTTACCGAATACTCGCTCAAAAAGTCGAATAACATTCTGTTTATCGCTATGGCGGTACTTGCGGTGGCATCGCTCGTTATCGGGCTTGCGGGAATAATTCCGCTGTATATTTCGGCGGCTGTATGCCTTCTTTGCGTTGCGGTGATCCTTGCCGATGTTCTTATCATTTCAAAGAAAGCAAAGGACGGTATAAAGTACGGCAAGGTGGTGCTTAACGTAAAGCGTACCTTCAGCTATGATGCGGCATCGGTAAGGGTGTTCGGCGGAAGGACAGCTACCGATATAAACGCACAGTGGGCTACGATTTTCAAGATATACGAGATTGAAAAGTGCTTTATAATCTATTTCAGATATAACCTTGCGTTCTGCCTGCCGAAAAATCAGCTTACACCGCAGGAAACGCTGGAGGTCAGAAACTATTTTATAAAGAAAATGGACGGAAGATTCGTCAAAAAATGCAAATAAAACAGGAGGACGGTATTATGTTGAAGAAGCTCAAAAAGCAGGTGCTTGAAGCAAATCTCCTGCTTCCTAAATACAACCTTATAACATTCACATGGGGCAACGTATCGGGGATAGACCGTGAAAGAGGACTTGTCGTAATAAAGCCATCCGGCGTTGAATATGACGGTATGACGGTAGACGATCTTGTTGTAGTAACTCTTGACGGCGAGCAGGTCGAGGGCGATTTAAGGCCGTCAAGCGACACGCCGACACATCTTGAACTGTACAAGGCGTTTCCTAACATCGGCGGTATAGTTCATACGCATTCTCAGTGGAGTACGACCTTTGCGCAGAGCGGACTTGATATTCCTGCACTCGGCACAACGCACGGCGACTATTTCTACGGGGCTATACCCTGCACCGACAAGATGACGTCCGAAGCTATCGGCGGCGAATACGAAAAGGAAACAGGCACGATAATCATTGACACGTTCAAAAAGCGTAACATCGATCCCGATTCCGTACCTGCTGTAAACGTACACTCTCACGGACCTTTTGCCTGGGGCAAGGACGCAATCGACGCTGTACACAATGCAGTCGTGCTTGAAAATGTCGCAAAGATGGCCATGTTCAACCTTCTGCTTGACAGAAATATCAAGCCTATGCAGCAGGAGCTTCTTGATAAGCACTATCTGAGAAAGCACGGCGCTAACGCATATTACGGACAGAAATAACAGCTTCGGGGGAATAATATGAATATTTACTGCCTATCGGAAGGCGAGCTTTATAACATTGAAAACGGCAAGGAACACCTCGTTCACTGTGAGCGTGTGGAGAGCTACCGTGACGCAGTGCGTAAGATGAAGGCCCGTGATGAATGGAAAACCACCGGCAAAGGTGCAAAGTTCATGGGCGTTGAGCAGAAGGAATACGGCGAAAATGAAGCATTCGATATGCTCAAGGGCATCGGTTCGTGCGGCGACAGGCTGATATACACGACTTTTGCGGATAATGTCGGCGGTATGTACTTCAAGGACAGCGAGGGAGAAAACTATATTTTCGCAAACCGTGAAGAAATAATCAATGATATTGACTGCTATGACGGGAAGTGCGTAGTCAGCGCAGGAAACGGGTATTACGAAAATCACATTGCCCTTGTCGATACGAAAAACGGCAGCTTTGAACAGCTCACAGAAGGGTTTACCAGCGAAACGCACCCGTTTATTTCACGCAGGAACAGCGATATAATCTACTATACGGCTATGGGCTTTGCGACAAACGGCGGAGGAGCGATTGCGGAAAAAAGCCCGTGTACGATATGTCTTTTCGATACACGAAGCGGAACAATAGACGAATTTATCGCAGAGGAAGGATTCGACTGCATAAAGCCGCAGGACGATGCCGACGGAAACATATACTACATACGCAGAAAATACGTTCCGACAAAGCAAAAAAGCAATCTGGCAATGGATATACTGATGTTCCCTGTCAGAATAATCAAGGCTATCGGCGGATTTTTAAGCGTGTTTTCAATGGCGTTTGGCGGAGAACCTTTGCGTACCGGCGGTAAAAATCCCGCAAAGAGCAAAACCGCAGACGAGCGTGAAGCCTTCATCGAGGGAAATCTGATAAAAGCCGAAAAACAGCTGAGCGGTGACGCAGACGACGGTATAATCCCATCGGACTGGGAGCTTGTAAAGCGTGATAAAAACGGTAACATAACCGTTTTAAAAAAGCGGATAATGGATTACAGACTGCTTTCAGACGGAAATATTCTCTATTCAAACGGAAGCCGCATAGGAATGCTGTCGGGCGATAAGAACACAGTTGTGTGCAAAATCAAATACGCTAACTCGATAACCGTAACCGAATAAGGCACAAAAAAGCCGCCGTGCAGATAGCACGGCGGGTCAACTTGTAGAAAAAGTCTGTTTTTTATAAAATAGAGCGAATTCTCTATCCCTATCCCCAAACCCCTTCCCCATGGGAAGGGGCTGAGTGTGGGGCTGCCGCCCTCACCCCGCTTGGGGCTACGCCTGTCTCTTATACACATCTGACGCTGCCGACGATATGCAGTGTGTAGAT